>Ga0056128_1006309_pt1 | contig 14971 bp, 7 predicted proteins | sample WorMetLIZISLAND2_FD_71113 | JGI IMG/M metagenome (GOLD analysis project Ga0056128, IMG submission 71113) | Marine gutless worms symbiont microbial communities from Max Planck institute for Marine Microbiology, Germany - Olavius geniculatus... ...
GGTCAGGGGAGGGGGTGTCCCCCTTACCGGAGGGGGTGAGGTCTGGGGATAGCCCCATCCCCAGAAATTTTTTTTTTCATTTTTACGCCAAAATAATGCATTTTTGTGCACTTCTGACAGTTATTTGTTAGCCAATTCTGTATCACAACGCGGTTCACGATATTGTTTCATTCAAGAGATATCAAGAGTTAAAGTCGTAAAATTATCAAATTTCGGCATAATATCACTGTTTTCATATCAGCAAATGCAGCGGTAAACGTCACGAACAAAAATAAAATGACAAACAAAAAAACATGCCCATTTTTACTCATGCAGTTAGCTGCAAACCATGGATGCAAATTATGATGACAACAAATTATTGGGTCCTCCCAGAAAAATTTTGAAAATTTTATGCAGAAATAATGCATTTTGATGCAAAACTTTTACTTGCTTTTACAATGCCTTCAGTCAATAGTGGGCGTCCCCCCTTGAATCCGCCACTGAACAGGACAGAGTGATTAACCTTTCTTTTCTTTTTCTTCTTCAGTGACGGTCTGAAAGCCGAAGTGTGTCGTTTGGTCACTTGTCGTGTTTGACCCGTCAGAGAAGTTGTACGCGCTTAGAGTCAAGCTTCTTGTCTGCTGTACCCTCCGCAATATTTGGCCAGCCTTTATTATTGTCCTCTGCATCATTTTCTACGGTAAATGCATTGGCAATCTTCAGAATTATAACTTTGTTTAAAAAGTAAAGTGAGTGTGACCACAGAATATATAAATTATACAATTGATTGCCATTAGGGCTGTGCGGGTACACGAATTTCGGAAACACCAACCTAGTCACCGAAGTTGACCGACCTGAACCGTTATTCGATGACCCGTTAGATCGAGGCTTGGGTACGATGTGTCGTCTGCTTGTCGTCGTTTGTTAACTTATGCATTGTGGCTAAATGGTACGTCGTGGGAGGTTGGCAGTGGAGTTGGATAGGGTGGTGACAGATGAGTTCCTATAGGCTAAAAATAGTGACCATGAATGTCTCTATCTGCAGCGGTTTGGCTGCAATTATGAATGCAAACCTGCTGCCTGCAGCCATTACTGTATTGTATCGTAACGTTGATTGTACTTTCAATATTACAGCATAACCATAGCGTGTGTTGTATAGGACTGTAATCATCTGTGAAATAACTTTCTTTCCGCGACCATAAGTCAGACGCTGGCATTCGAATAATAGCAGTACAGTTGGTCCACACTACCAACAGTAGGGCTTCTAGTTTCAACATAAGTTATTATTATTGTCATTATTATTAAACATGTCACCTTGAAGATTCTTGGCATGATAAGCCTATCCATTACCCAGAGACTATTTTTCCCCATGATAGCACAATATTTCAAAAGCTGATACTGGTGCTCAGGCAGTCGATCATAAATGACAGAAACAAATTTAACAGCAGGCTGCCGATACTTTCATAGTTTAATTAATAGTTTGTGCTGGCTTTTGAGCTTTGCTTAATATAACAGGATAATAATCATCCTTTGTAGTAGCAGTAGAAGTGGTTTTAATATATTGCTTGGTGACAAACAACCATCAACATTATGCAATGCAACTTGCAAGCCACACAATGTAACCAGCAGTTAAAAAACACAAATGATCTGGCTTGATAGAGAAAACAATGAAACAAACAGTTACATAAATGGCATCAACTGACGCTAAGTGAATAAGGCAATAAATAATGAGCAAAGTTGACGAGACATAGTCGTAATGACTGCAGCTGTCATCAGCCATGATAACACTTTAACAGCTGCAAAAGACACAAATTCAGTGCCATGTTTAGTGCCCCACAGCACCCAGAGTTGTGAGGGTCTCTGAGCTTGCAAGAAATAACAAGAGTCTGCAAAAAAACCAGAAGTATGTTTTACATGACTGTAAATACAGGTCAAAGCAACCCCCACGAGGTAAAACTGCCAACCACAGAGCTTTTCACTGAGTCTTAAGGTTTCATGTCATTAGCTAGTGGCATAGTTCCATGGTGACATAAAAATAACTGAAACCAACAACTGATGTTTGTGATATTGCACAACAGAACAATGGCTTTAGCTTACCTTACCTTACCTTCGGGGTGGACAGGTTATGCACCTGTCCAGTGCTGAGCCCAGCTCGGCCCAATGCACAGAGAACAACGGCACTGTGGGTTAAAAAAAGTAGGTCGGCATGAAGTTGCAAGCTTCCAATAGACACTGCAAATTTCTGATAGCAAAGATTATAGGTGCTCAAAATTTAAATTTTGCCCCTAAAGTTAACTAGAGGTTTTTAGCCCTAATTTGTATTTTTGGATGAAAAATTTTGGACAAGAAGATTTTCCAACGATTTTCCGACAGCCCCTCAGCCACAGTGCTACTACAGGTAAACACTAACTGACATTGCTGCTGAGAGCGCAGCTTAATTCACCCAAGATCATCCAGTGTATTTTACAAATATTGCATATGTGTAACAATGCTACAACTACTCAATTTTACCATCACAACTATCTACAGGGTGTGGCAAAATTTAGCCCCCTAAAGTTTTTCGTTGCATTTTCAGCAACCGTTTAGAATTTAATTAAAAATTTTACAGATCTGTTACATGAAATAATCTACATTTAACTGCCAAGTAAAATGTAATTCTGTTGAAAAAACGACGAAGTTATAGACTTCTTAACGTGGCTGCCTACCGATTTTTTAGCATTAAAATTGTTGAAGCTAAAAATGATATATAATTTTCAAAAACCAGTTACCAAGTTACTTCTGATTACACCACAATAACGTTTTGATAAACAGTAATGTATTTTGTTTATAAATTATCACTAAATTATCATTCTTTTACTGCAAGCTTAAAACAAAACAAAAACAATCGACAAACTCAAGGAAGTTCTTCAGGTTGGATGTAGAACATTTCAGAAAATAATTCTGCAAAATTTCAAATTAAAATTCCAAATGATTGTTGAGAATACAGAAAAAAACTTTAGGGGGCTACTTTTTTTGCTGCACCCTATACACAGCACTATAATATCAGACTGAAACAGTCAAGCAGTATTTACACATTAGAGGCAGATTATCGCACTCCAGTTCATACATACGAAACCTTAAGTGCATGCAGTGCAGCAGTCAGTGGCAAACAATATAGCTGCCATAGCAACTGTGGTCTGACTTTCCTCAGAAAATGAGAATGCCAAAACATTTTCGTGGCAATTTTGGCTGAAAAGAGTAATAACCAAAATGATCAAAAACTGGAGCCGAAAACGAAAATGACATTCGGTCGGTACACTGACTGTAGTTGCCAAAATATCACAAAACATTCAGTAAGGCACTACTGATGAATTAAGTGCATCTGTGTGAGTTATTGCATGTCACTAATATCATACAATATAATGAATGAAAATGTCTGCAGTTACTAACAACAAAGACAGTCTGTAGCATGGCAACGAGACATTCAGTGATGGGCATCAACTACCGACTTAGCAGTTAAGCCTATTTCTTAACTACTGCTCCCTCTTGAAGTAGTTTTAAGTATGTCTACTTTTAACTAGTTCAAAAATAAGCAGGCATAAATATTTTTTCTTAAGTACTATTAAAAAAGTGAACTACTTTGACTAATAGTTTTAGCTGTACAGGGTGCGGCAAAAAAAGTAGCCCCCTAAAGTTTTTTACCATTTTCTCAGCAACTGTTTGGAATTTTAATTTGAAATTTTACAGCTTTATGTACTGAAACCTTTTACATCTAATTGCCAAGTAAAATGTGATTCTGTTGAAAAACGACAAAACTATAGACTTTTTAACATGGCCATTTACCGATTTTTCAGCATTCAAAAATGTTCAAGCTACAACACCAATTCAATAACATCGTTGAAACAACAGAGTTAACTAATGATCAGATGCCAGAATTTCATTGACAACGTGAATGTTCGAAGTGTCCACCACCAGCTCCAAGCTCCAACACAAGGCCTTCAGTCGCTTAATTTGCTAAGTCTTTCATAGCCTTGTCGATCGGTCCTTGTGGCTGGTTCCCCCAGACAACCGGAAGCGCTTCCTTGAGTTTGGCGATTGTTTTTGGCTTTGTTTTAAGCTTGCAGTAAACCTCCAACATTGCACCCCACACACGATAGTCCATTGAGTTTATAATCTGCAAATTTGGAGACCACTGGTCATTTGTGATGAAATCTGGACAGTTGGCTTGCAGCCCGTTCCGTGCGCTGCGTGCTGTGTGTGCTGGCGCACCATCCTGCTGAAAGATGAATCCGGTAAGAAGCCGGCAATTGCTTAAAAAATGATAATTAAGTGATAGTTTATAAACAAGATAAATTACTGTTTATCAAAACGTCACTGCAACATCATTGGCAGTAACGTGATAACCAGTTTTTGAAAATTAAATAGCATATTTAGCTTGAACATTTTTAAATGCTGAAAAATTGGAAGGCAGTCATGTTAAAAAGTCTATAACTTTGTCGTTTATCAATGAAATCATATTTTACCTGGCAATTAGATGTATAAGGTTTCAGCAAATAAAGGTATAAAATTTCAAATTCAAACCTCAAACGTTTGATGAGAAAACAGTGAAAAACTTTAGGGGGCTACTTTTTTAGCCGCACCATGTACAATAACAGAAATCTGATATTAACATTAGTTCTTGTGAGTAAATCACTTGAAATCACATATCAGCACATAGCACACATTACAGTGTTAACCTTACACACAACAAACGAAAAGTTTTCAATCCGAAAAAACATCCAGAAAATGCTTGGATTAGCCTGATATAAGTTTTAAAAATGCCAAATAGTTGTGACTACTGTACTTAGCAACTATCTTTAAAGTAGTCATAACTTATATATTCCGACTACCATATTGAAAAGTAAATACAACTGCTTGCTAATAAGCAGTGCTAACTACCTGCTAACTAGTTGGTAAGTAATTATTTATAAGAAGTAGTTAACTAGTGCCCATCACTGGAGTGGAGTTAGGTCACTGGTCAGCAGCTGGTGAGGAGGTGGTAAGCTGTCGACAGACCGGCTCGGCTTTCAGAAGCGCCAGCTGAACGACTGGCAACAGCAGCTGAAATGCATCCTGGATACAGGTACTGCTCGAGCTTGCTTCCAGGTAGATGTTTGTCACAAACGGAGTCACCGAGTCTGACAGCGACTGTAACAAATGCCATATTCTCTAGTTAAATAACTACACAGGTAAAAAGTAAGTTTATATAGTGCACACTGTTCAAAAAAACTTCCAATTTCTGATGCCATCAAACCATAGTTGGTCCAATAAACTTACAGGCTACTTATAGCAATAGCTTGTTAGGAGCTTTCAGTTGAAAATATGATGAAAACATTCTTTTGTTCTACAATACATTACACAACACTGCATAAACATAGACATTTATGAACAACAAGGTAAACAGCAAACAGATATAAGATCATGCCGTTAAAAGAGTGTACAAAGCAACAGGACTAAACTAGGGCTGAACAAACCAGATGGTTAAGGTAATGTCATCAAGCATCGCATAGGCGTTATGCTGCTGAGACAGCAACTGTCTAAGGCTGAATGAGGGAACAACTAGCGGCGATGGTGCAGTGTTTATTACTTGTATTCAGCCTGTTTTTGACATTACTATTCAGCCGAATACAAATACACTATTCGGCCTACTATTCGGGCCAAATAGAATACGAACAGAATATTCGGTACAGCCCTAGACTAAACTGAACTGAACTAGCAATTCTTGTGGCAGTTCAGTTTGATTCGTTAATTATAAAGAGGTCCTTAGACAGCAGAGCAATGTTTCACATACAGCGGCAGCAGAAAGGCAGCAAGTGAACTGTGTTGAAATGCATCCGACTTCAATGCATAGCAACTTTGTCAAGCTGTACACAGCATTCAACACATCTTCCTCATAGCAAACTCAGTGCTAAAATATTATCATTCTTAGTAAATAAAATGAAAACTAGAACTCCTGAAGTAGAGAAAACTCATCACTGCATGACGGTCTTTACACAAAACTGTTTTACTATCATTATTGATTTTCATCTGATCAGCAAAAATTTTCTACGGATGCCATAAATACAACGTCATCAAAACCCACCTTTAGATACTTTTTAAAAACTGCTAAAGCAGCACTTTTTTGCAGACTATATGGCATTTTCGACGAAAAATTAGCAGTAACAACGCAAATGACATTTTTACTTTCAGTATCATTCCAGTACTGTTCAATCTAGCAAAAAATAAACAAGTCAGTTTTTTAATTTACATTTACTAAATCAATTACACTGCAAATATAACCAAGTACAATACTAGACAATGATAATGAAGGCCCCTATGTAAAAGTCAAAAACACGCACAACGGGTTTAAAATGCAGCAACCATTTGGCTTATTTTCTATGACTTTCCTGGCCTGGAAGATTTGAATTTTAAATTCCATGATATTCCATGATCTGTGTGCACCCTGTATAGATGACTTGAGTGGCAAGCAACCTGGCAAGGTTAGCAGCTTTCTGTGCATATAGCAAGACATCGCATGGTTGATCAAGCAGCATTGACTGAGCAATGCCATAGTACAGCTGAATACAAACAGCTGTCCAATCAGCCAGTGACTGCACACCAGTCTGGTGAACATCCTGTATTACACACAGCAAAAAATAGTCCCCCCAAAAAGTTCTGTATCTCCAGAATTTTAGCAGATTTTACATACTAAATATAAAGTGTTAATAGATGAGAATTCACTCCACATATCCAGTGAATTTCATTAATACTACACTTAGTTTGATCCAAAACTTTTAACTGTTAGAACAAAACACAAAATTAAACCACAATTCTGATCTTAAAATGACAGTGCAGATATTTATGTCTTTTATGCACATTTACTTATTATTAATTTGTCTGGTATTCTTGGAAATGCGGCAATGTCATTTTCAACGTCACTGCCAGTAGTAATATTATTATTATATATATATTTATTTATTTACTACTGCTTTACCAAAATAACAACAATAAACAGAGAAAACGACAAACTAACTGAAGCAAACTAACTATAGTGTCATAATTTAGCGACACTTATGACAGTCTACAGTTATTTTTAAACTTCATGTCGACACATTTTATTATCTACCTAAAGCAAACTGCCTTGCTGAACGTCATGTCTTGTTCTTGTGCATGTACAAGATTTAAATACTTATCATTATAAAAATATCGATATCAATATCAATATCACAAAATTTTCAAAATATCGTATCGATATCGAACCAAAATTGAAATCCTGATATTGAATCATCACTGGATGAAAGACACAAACTCACTACCAACAGGAGAACAACAGAAGAACAAAATTAAGTGAATAGTTAAGATAAAATGCTTACTCAAAAATTTGCAAGCAAAAACTAAAAGCTAAAAAGATAACAAGCAACTTATTGTGTGAAATGTGAAGTTATCAATGAGTTTTAACACAGTGCAACTGCATACATTTGTAAGAATCTTGACAAGTCCAAGTGACTCATCTCGCTCACAGTCCTTCAAGTATTTCTGAATTCGCTGCTGGACCTACAAACAATACATGCAGGAAAACTGGTCATTGCGTGACACTTCTATACGACTAAATTCGATAATCAGCAAATATGTAATTTCTAGTGATTTAACTATAGAATACTGTCTGTACTTGCCTCAACCAGTTTCTGAGCAGCTTCTGCATCATTGGTCAGCTTTTGAACGAGCTGCAGGGCATGACTGCTGAATGCATCGTGGTCTTGATCCGTCTCTGCAGTTAACAAGAAATTTAAGCTAATGCTCATAAGATGCGCGAAAGCCTATAGCAGTTCCTGTTTACAAAATGTCAATCTACCTCCAGCCATTTCGTTGCAGTTCATTCTTGGAGTGTGCGTTGCAGCCAAAGATCGCAAAAATCAATAAAAAGCCCCTTATTTTGGACGTTTACTGTCTTTCAAAGTCATCGATGTGATATGGCTGTAAAGCTTGTCACTATTGCTTGTTGTGATAGGCAGCATGCCCATGGCTGCCTGCAACCCTTTTCATGAAAAACTGGCCAACAATGGTAAAATAACAACGCTCTTTAATGCCCTTGTGCGCAGGTTTCCCTGAACCTAGAAAATCGAGACTTGGACCATTGAAATCTACGTTCAATGCTGAAAATTTCATATCCAGCTTTTCTATGCCTATCTCAATTGATTTTGGCGTAATTCGCTCTTGAAATGTGTCTTGCAGCCTGAAATCGCCATAAAGTCCATAAAAAAACCCTATTTTAGCATTCAGTCATTCAAGGTCACTGACTGTGGTGGCAATCGAGAGCCAATGTATGACTTCCTATTAGTGATTAGTACATAACAATTTTTACATGCCACTCTGTATGTACAATACAAATTCTGAAACGTGGCAGTGGTAAAATGCCAATCGCAATAATCAGTTTCAAAAGTAATTAAATAACAATAAATAGTCAACAAATCATAAAACTGCTGGCTTGGTGGTGTAGAGATAGGATGTAAGATAACTAAGGTTGTGGGTTCAACTCGCGGTCAGGATGCTATCAAGTGGGAGACTATCAGTAGACAGTAGACATCTTGGTATATGACCAACACTAAGGTCAACTCAGCCTTCAATCCCTCCAGGGTAGATAAATCAAGTACTGGCCTGTCTGGCTGGGGTTTAGGCAAAGCGAGTTTACCTGTGTTGGGTGGCAGGTAACACTGTGTGATCCCACATGGCAAGTGACGCTCCGTAGCTCTGTGAAATAAAAAGCTAGCTATACACCACCTTTAACCTTTAACAAATAACATCACTGAGACCAACCATCATCGGTCTGCAAGTATCCGAGGTCAAATGATGCCTCGATGTCACTGAGATGAGCTTCAACATCTCGACGAGCTTCACGCTCAAACTGACTCAGCGCCTCGCATATGTTATTCTGACTCATGCTCGACAGAACCTGCAGGCTTTCCAGGTGCGGTATACCTGCTAGACACAGCCAATCAGCACGCAGCTAGCGCCCGATGACTCAACTCAAAACTATACTTGGGTGAACATAAGTATGTAGCAAAGTGGTAGCCTTTAATGTACTATTTCTACACTAGTAAGATATTCCATCGAGAAATAACTCATTCGTATTTTTGCATGTTACGCCTGGTTACACACGACAGCATCAGCATATTCTGTCAAGCAAAATAAAAGAGAAGAGATCATTTATGTCTCAACCTAATGCATTTCACAACCAATTTCTTACTCACAATTCATTTTGCCTACGACCATTTCGGCTGCCTAGTAGTGAGTTACGCTGCATTCACCTATACCTGTTATATGATTGATGGAAAGACTTTTTTCCCATTTATTTGACAACTGCATCAAATATTTCACAGCAAACTGTGATTATCAATAGTAACTCACGGTTTACGTTGGACAATAAATGATTTGATGACTTGACACACCAAACTCTATAATTGTTATTGCCTAACAATATTTTATATCTTAAAATGACAACAACATGCAAACATTCCGATCAGAACATAATGTATCAAATAATAGACAAAACTGCCAGTAGATTACCGGAGTGATCAGAGAGTAAAGGATGTATCTTAGTGACGGCAAGCTGCATCACAGGCAGCAGATGGCTGCAGGCGTCCTGAAGACACTTGGCAGAATTTGAGGCTTCAACTTCAATGCCTTCCACTAGAGACTTCACAGCTGCCTCCGACTGCTGCTTGTCACTCAACTAATCACCAATGCCCCACATACACACAGACTCGTCAGTAGGGCCCACAGTTTCCTGTAGGCCGCAAAATTTTGAGCCAAGTCGCGGAATTTTCCCTTTTCCGTAGAATTTTGATATTACCATGGAATTTCATGGAATTTTACAGAAGTTGAGAAATGACGGATGAATTGTACGATCGTCAGCTTCAGATTAACTATATCACGGAGAAAAAGCAAACTGAACTGCCTAAAACTGCATCCCTACTAATAATTACCATTGTATACGGCACAATTGCAAATTAAAACAATGCGACTAATTGGCAAATTGCACTTTTGAAAAGAAAAAATACTGATAATTTTCTATGTATGTTGCTAGCATAACTGAGCACCAGGCCAGCATGCAAAAACTAAAGTTTTTTAAACAGAATAAAGCTTAGTTTATGCACAAATGGAAGGCTGCGGTAAGCCACAGAATTTGGACAATTTTGCTGCAATGAGCCGCGAAATTTTGCAAAATGGCCTGCGAAATTGGCCAAATTTGCCCCCAAAAAACTATGGGCTCTACTCATCAGCAGCATAGCTTAAACAGGATGGCCACAGTTTTCAAGGAAAACAAATTCAAGAACCTTCCAACAACTTTCAAAGACTTTCAAGTACCTTTTCGAGACCGCAACCCAAAATATTTTACCACGTGATGTTAGAAGATTCTAGCATGATATGAAAATCATTTTCACATTGCAGTCACAACGGTTTCAAAAACTGAAATTCATGGACTTTCGAGATCCGCTTCCACCAAATTCAAAAACTTCAAAGACCCTACTTGATTTTCTAAAACTTTCCAGGTCCTGGAAAAAAATTTCAAAGACTTTCAAAGACCTGTGGCCACTCTGTTAACACAACATTCAAACCAAGATGCCATATCAGCCAAAATCTGTGCTTACGATGTCAAGCTACAAACAAATCAACAACAGATTATAAAGCAAAACAGAACAAAACAACATAGTCAGCATCAGAAACAAAAGTGTCACACTTCAATGTTTTGATCTAAATGTTCTCTAATAACTAATCTTACTTCAATTACTTTGCTGGTTACTAACAACTGAAAGTATGGTAATAACAGTAGTTAACAGTTGAACACTTGTGTGGAATTAAAATTTAAAAACTGCGTTATAAGCTAACAATTTTTAGAGTTGCTGATTGCAAGAAAATGCTGAAAACTTGACAACAAAAAAAACTTTTCCACACATAAATTCGCAATAATATTTTCCTATGGTTGTAACACACTAATTCTGCATGGAGCAACTTGGACTCCATTTGCAATATTTAAACAGTCAAATCTAGAAAAATGGTGGAACTGGCATAATTTTATGAGCAGGACAGTTAAAACTGAAATCCTGCAAAATTGAATACAGGTACTTGCTGTTAAGCGACAACACAAATGTTACTCACCAGCAAATGAGTGAACTGGCTTGACTGGACATAGATTTCAAAGCACAGAACTTTGGTCAATCTGTTCACAGAATGCAACGATCAACAAGCCAAGTAGCTTTATTTGCCAAACCACAAATAAAACTGCTTTTAAATGTCATGCAATCTTCTGCTTCATGCCTGTGCAGTGGGGCTTACTGCAACTTTTCAATTATTCATCATTCCCAAGTCACAAAAATACAACGTCCAAGCATATACTAGAGTGACGATCCTTTGCATAAGCACTGAATTCATCTAATAGAGAATTAGGTAATAAACATAAAAAAGAAAACAAAATGTAAAAAACTAAAGACATAAAAAATCACAAATAATAAACAGAAACACAACAGTAATATAATAACAATAAATAAAATAAATAAATAAATATAAAATACGTTTAAGAATACAGACTACTAAACTTAACACAAAACAAGCAATCTAATACAAAAAATTTGGAACAAAGCGACATAAGTCTGGCCAGCACTGAAAATCCAACTGAGGAAAAAATTAAGGGGTTGAAATTCCCCTCTTAGGAAAGTCATGTGGCCCAAACTCAAATGGCTTAGAATATGCTGATCATGTACTGTCATCTTAGGGTGGGTCAATATGCGTGCCTATCATTTTTTGTTAGTGGACAAAAGTTCAGGATGGACTGCCATTGATAACGCTGTTTTCTACTTGTTGATGTCTCTATGCATTCCACAGATATTTGCAGTCAAAGTCAAAAGTTGTCCAAAGTCGCAGCAAATTTTGGACGTTTTTGCCTTCCCAAATTTTAAGGGGGCAGGACCAACAAAAGTTGTACCCGCGTTATCACGTCTACCCAGTAACACATCAGGTGGCAGAGCTTCGTGGAGCTAATCCCACTACCACCAAAGCTATAGGCATGCATTTGCTAAAATTTTTGGACCTGCATTACAAAATTCAGCGTACTATCAACCACAGTGCAAAATTTCGCCTCGATCAACTGATCGAGCTGAAAGATACCTTGCAAAAAATTTTTTAAACACATCTGCGGTAAAAACTAAGTCCACTCTGAAAACTATCGTTTCCGGGTGGAGTAATAAAATACAGAATGGCATCATTACCCAACAAGACTGAGAGCACGAAACTTGTATGAGAGAAGTGGATTTCCACTATTCTCAATCAGCAACAGTTGCGCCACCTTGTGATACAATGCGACACCCGCAGCTGTCAAATCAGAGAACGATCGCATTGCCGATTCATATGCCTCCTGTCAGGCAAAAGTGCAATAAATGTGTATTCAATCCATGTTAATCTCGGTTATGGCAAAATCTTAACAAACTGCTTCTGTAGCAACAAGTCATTTGCCCTTCAAGAAAACATTGCTACAAAAATTTACATGCTATAAAACAAATATATCAACATCAGAAAAATCGGTAGAAAGCTGCAGCTTGAAAAACTCATACAGCCAATTAACCACACACCATTTCTGACTTGACTCCAAACGTGCCACCAGTCACACATTTTACTTCATATTTTGTGCAACGCAGAACAAATTGCCACGAATCAAGTCCTTGAATGTTGCAACATGGTTTATCATATGACAGACAGAAACATGCCGATGCCGGAATCAAGTCACTGGTTACAGACTGCAGCTGATTACTCTTGATAATAATATGTACTAACTTTCATAGCTTTGACACTATTATCAAGGCAACAAAAAATGCTACCAAGTCCGAAATGTTTGCTTCAAGAAACTTGGATAAAGTAACTAGACAAATTAAAGCAGTACTCAGATGTGCACATTAATCAACGTTCCTTGATATATCATTATAAGATAAAAATTATTAAAAAAACAATTATCACACCAGTATTATAAAAATGCTGACAAACCTGAGGTTGTAACTGCTGCATTTCTGGTACCTTTAATGACTGTTCAACAAGCCATTTTCTTGCATTAGCCTGTGTCTAAAAACAGACATCACTTTCATTATTGTTGATATAAATATTAAGAAAAAATATAAAATATATACATATATATAAATGCAAGTAAAAAATTAGACTAAACAATATAAAATTGACAAACATCCCAAAATATAACCCTAAATAATAAAAAAAACAAAAAAAACTATCAATATTTATGTATGTACAAAACAGCAATATATACACTTGTTAACCGCAACATTTAAGGATTAACGCATCAAAAAGAGCCAAACTTATAAAATGTGATATTGCCCACATCACACTAACTGTGTTGTGATGCTGCCGAATAATATCACCTTTTATGATTTTTGCTGTTTTTAATGTGTTAGTCCTTGAATTTTGCCATTAACAAGTGTATAAACTATTAGGGTGAGGGTTCCGTGGCTGCCATTGTTCGTGCCAAACAAGGTTCTTCTACCATATTCTGAAAACATGAGCTTCTTTCAGACGCTGGCAAACTTCATCAGTGCATTTGTGCTATCACTTGCAATTCCCGAGCCACCAACAGAAATCATTAATAAGTACCAGCAATATGGCTCCTTCGGCTCTGTCGAAGAGCTAATGTCCAGATCAGTGTTGTGGCTGTATCCAATGGACAGTTTTATACTGGACTATCCCCGCCCACTAATACCAAATGTTGTAGAAGTCGGTGGCCTGACGGTAAAACCTGCCACAGGCAAACTTCCTCCTGATATCAGAAAGTTTATCGATGATGCCGAGAAGGGAGTCATTTTGATGACATTTGGTACCATAGTTTCTGTTTACCCGGTCACTGCTGCCAAAAAGTACTTGTCAGCATTTCACCGACTTAATGGATACAAAGTGATCTGGAAAATGAGAAACAAAGACGAGTTAAACATCCCAGACAACGTGATAATATCTCATTGGGTACCACAAAACGATATCCTCGCCCATCCAAAAGTTAAACTCTTCATCACACACTGCGGAAATAATGGACAGTACAAGGCTGTCTACCATGCAGTTCCTATGATTGGATTTCCTATATCTGGTGATCAAATGTACAACTCCAAACGTCTTGATCATAAAGGCTACAGCCTGTTGATGGATTTGCATGGCTTCACAGCTGATCAGCTTTTTGAAAACATTTACAAGATACTGGGTGATGAATTGTACAAAAAACGCATTGCGAAGGCATCCAAGATATTCCGAAGTCAAGCTCAGAGTCTGGTGGAAAGAGTGACGTTCTGGATTGAACACGTTTGTTGATTCAGTGGCGATCATCTACACTCAGCTGGCAACGATTTACCTCTGTACTTGTACCTGATGCTGGACATCCTTGCCTTCATGCTCATCATACTTCACATCTTCGCTTATCTGCTGTACAGACTGCTTAAGATGACTGTGAATAAATGCTGTGGGCATATGCCATTGAATGACTCGTTCAAGAACGACTGACCACATAGCATGGTTCATTGTCATCATCATATTTGTCTATCAAAAATATTGTCAAATTGGAACCTGTAGCAATTATGAACATGAACTGCATTAAAACATTTTTAAAGTTAGCTATGGCATATAGTAAAACATAATGCAAAAACATTATTTGTAGTGTTTGTGGGTGAATAATTGTTAAATTGTATGGCATTCCTATTAACAAAAATCCCTATAATTGAGACAAGTTGTTCTGATAATTAATGCTTAATTATGTGTGCTGCGGAATAAGGATATAAAGATAAATTACCCAAAAACTAAATTCAGTGTACCAGAGTAACTGCATAAGATACATGTGGCATGGCCATGGCCATGGCCAAAACCAAGACCTTGTGCTGCACAGCTTCAAAACAAAGCCAATGTTTTTTTATCGCATCTTAAAACTTACTTATATAACAATCATTATAATAACACATCATAA
>Ga0056128_1006310_pt1 | contig 14970 bp, 9 predicted proteins | sample WorMetLIZISLAND2_FD_71113 | JGI IMG/M metagenome (GOLD analysis project Ga0056128, IMG submission 71113) | Marine gutless worms symbiont microbial communities from Max Planck institute for Marine Microbiology, Germany - Olavius geniculatus... ...
CCGCCAGTACTCATTTTACCATCCTACGGAGGGTAGAAGGCTGAGTCGACCTAGTTGGCTGGCTCCGTACTGTAGACAGTCACCCATCTAAGTACTAACCCGGCACGGCGTGGAGTAACTTCGTCTCATCCGAGATGCGTTACCAACTACGCCATGCCAAGTAAATAAGTAAATACAAAAAGTAAGTGAACATGTAACTGGTCTGAACTTATTTAGCTTTTGTTCGACTTACAACAATACAACAACGCAGAAACTTCATCTGCAGTCACTGGCACATGAGCATTATGAGTTAATAGCAAAATACTCCTAAACAACTGCCAAACAATCAAGATATCTTACATGATGGACCCAGAACAGATTTCAGCTGCCTGTCATCCAGGTCTTCTGTTTCGAGAAGTTGGATACGGATCCTCTCACGTTGTTTGTCTGCCTCATTCATCCTGATGCGTTCCTCGACATATTCCCGAGTGAAGCCGTGAAATGGTGGAAGTGAGGCGTTGTCAGTAGCGGGATCGCTGTTAGCAGAACCAGCAGCTGCCGCAGCATTAGCAGCTGCTAGGGCCTTGCGTCTCCGACGACGTTCACGACGTTTCTCCTCAATGCTGCAACTTTCACCACTGGTCGAAACCGATCCACTGTCACCCTGAGGCACTTGTGGGCTTGACGGCTGACTATCAGCGCTGCTTTGCGAAGATGCACTTGCCACTCTGCTCTTCTTTGAACGACGACTTGCCCTCATCTGCATTTTGAATGACAATAAAGAATGCATATCATGATAATGTTTCACGCAAATCAGCTGAAGTGATGCTAAACAAACCAAGCACTCTGATACATACTGTGAAACAACAAATAGCCAAGCTGTGGCTAGGATGACCTGACAACTTGTGAGGCACTATCGCTGTTTCAGCCTGTTTGACGGGGAAGGGGAAACCCTGAAAGTCCACAATGATGGAATTTGATAGAATACTTTTAGACGCTTATAGCCTGTTAATACTAGTCACCACTGCACTGATGCAGTTTGGCTGCGATACACCAAGAAAATTTGCGGGTTAGCAGTAGACACTAAGCACCCCTCTTTTGGGAGAACACATGTCTGCAGAAAAAGGGTGATAGTACAGTTGGATAGGGCATTAATCAGTTCCTAACCATGTCGTAACTATGCCACTAACTGGTTTGGCCACAATTCGCAATGGAAGTATTTGAGGGTGCAGAGTGGGGAAATGGAGGTCACGGGAGATACACATCAATTACCACAAAGTAGCCGTAAGGCAACCCTATTTATTTGTTCACTGTTCAGACAGTTTTCTGGTAAGACGTACAATTTAGCCACAATACATGTGTTACAGATAAATGACAGACAACAGTTAGACGACACTACCCAAGGCTCAAGCTTAACAGTTGGCTGAAAATCAACAAAAGAAATGCACAAAAGTTACACTCAGTACTATAACAAAAATACTGTCACATCTCTTGCTTAAATAGTGACTTACACCGGGTCATACTGAATCATACTGAATTTTATTTTCAAAATCCAGCCAAAGCTAAATATGGAAGGATTTATATATTTACAGCTCCAATTATCCATCTGGCACATAAATGATGCCAATCATCAACGACAGAAATATGAACCTCATCCACTGCAGCTGTGGTAAAAGCTGCAAAATATGAAAATACAGACAAAAATTTTTGTGTTAAGTGAAATTTGCCAGAAATGGCCAAAAGCCTGACCTGTCAGAGACAGAGCTGAAAGCTGGAGCATCTGCATCCCTATGACACCAAATACAGTATCAGAGAATCCAGCTATTAATAGTGACAGAATGTACATGGTGTTCAGGAAAAAAACAAGAAATTTGAGCTAATGCTCACGAGATGCGCGAAAGCCTATAGCAGTTCCGATTCAGTAGTTTAGCTGAAAATTGGGGTGTTCACGCTAAGTCAATATACAAATACCAAATTCTCTATCTGGATCGCATAACGATAGTTCCGTGGTGCCACCTTGTGAATGATATAGACTTGTGTCGCAGCCCAAAATCACCAAAAAATCCATAAAACCCCCTATTTTGGCGTTCAAAATCATTCAAAGTCATTGAATTCAGCGCCAATCGAGAGCCAGTGTACGACTTCCTATTAGTGATTAATAGTAACCTAGGCCATGTCTTGCACCATTACTGAGATACAGCGACTTATTGGCCAAAAAATCGTAAATTTTGCCCACCTGGCCCCTCTCATTTAGCGCCCTCGTTCGGGGTGAACCCTTCGAATTTATGAAAAAGCTTTATGGTTCCTGAAACTAGAGTCTTCCAGGCAACCAACGGTGAAGATTTAGTGATTCTAGCTTGGACCGCTTTTGACTGATCCACCCGTGTGACAGATAGACAGACAGACAGACAGACGGACGGACAGACGGACAGAATCGTGATGGCTAAGATGCGCTGAAAGCATTATGCTGTTTTCACGCGTAAAAACACCCACTCACGATTTCCATGATATCATTCGTTAATGCAGCAAATAGGGATTTTGGTGATATATAGTTTTTATGGAAACTTAATGAAAAAATATGAGATCGATCATCGGTGATCGATTAGGGGGCATCTTTACGTAATTGGGGAACTCGCTGTAGTTGTAGAAAAACGGATAAGAAAATGTTTGGGTTCCTTTTTGGCTATATCTTAATAACTACTGCACCGATTACTACAATGCTGATGACTCCTGAAAAAGGTAAGAACTGGGTATTTTTAGGAATAGGTGTTAGAATTTATAAAATGGAACATAGATTTTGTAGGATGGTTAAAAATTGTGGGTACCCTATCTTAGCGGTAACCTAAGGTAAGATGGTATTGAATGACCTGGTTTTTTGGCAAAATTTTGCTACATTATCATAACAAGCTTCTTAATGGTATCAACATCGATGACCTTCCATGACTTTGAACCTAGAAAATAGAAATTTTTGGTGATTTTGTGCGATTTTTGGCTGCAGAAGAGTGAAGTGCAACGAAATGGATGGAGTAAACCAATATTAGCTAGCAGGAACTGCCAAAAGCTGTCGCGCACCTCATGATTATCAGATGTCTGTCTTCAACGGTAAAACCCATGATTTACAAACGCGGAAATATGACGACAGCGTGACGTCATCAGTAGCAAAAAATATTTAACTTTTCCACCGGTGAAATGCTAGTTTCCTCGCTGAAAATTTTATGGAAATCTAAACATTTTTCAAGGACATATAAAAGGAAACGTGAGTGGGTGTTTTTTTCTGAACACAATGTAGTCTAATCCAATATCAATAAATGATACCTGTTCTCCATGCTCTGGTGACCAGTCTGCATCATAGCTGGCTGATGACTTTTTCTTTCCAGACTTCCTTCTTGACCGCTTTCCAGACTTCTTCTTGCCATGAGTGACTGGATGGGGGACTGGATCGGGCTTCAGAAAGTCTGGAACATCGGGATTGAATCCTACCACACAATCAGCATCAGTATTTTATTTAATCACATCCACTGAGGAGTTTGTGTTTTTAAGCAGTCTGTCTGTCTGTCTGTCTCTTCCCCCCTCTCTCTTTTTGTGTCTGTATGTAACATCTGAAAAGTTCTGAAACAGCCTAAACACCATTAAATCAGCAATTTCATGTAGGCCTATGTAATAAAAAATATTAATTCACATATAACTGACTGACATAAAACACAAGTTTGCTACCCGACACTGCAATGCAATTTAACAATAAAACAGTAAATTGTATTCTAATTCATGTCATAAAATTTATGTTAAATTTGTAAAGGGGTAAAGGTGTATCATCAATGGCACTGTGGCCAGTTGGAAAAATGATAGAAAACTGGCAGAAAATGTTTTTTGTCCAAAAATTTTCGTTTAAAAAATAAACGCCTATTTGAAAAATAAAAGCAAAGTTAAAAAAATTTTTCAGTCACACGTAATTCCTTCTGTCACAAATTTTCAGCTGTCCGTTGAAATTTTGTCGAAAATTTGCACTGTGTGTCAGAACGTTGCAACTTCCTGCCCCGCCTACTTTTTTAAAACCCATGACACCATCGGGCATCATTCCATGGGTAGAACAGAAGTTATCTACAATATTATAAAAATATGAAATTTAGCTTACCATTAATGAGCAGATTCAAACAATAACAATACAAAAAAAAAACATGCTAACTGATAATAAAATTCACTGAATTAATGTGGCATATTTACCAACGTATTTCAACATCTCATAATTTTTTATGGTATTCGCACAGATTCTCTGCTCCATCTCCGACATGGCCGATATTTTTTCGGCTGAGACGTACTGAGACAATTCCAACTCTCTGGTTGGAGAAAATTCCATTATGACTTTGAATCACTACACCACAAGCATACTAACATTAATATCACAGCTATCAACTGTGTCATTCACACATCAGTACAGAATTTTGCCTCACAATAAGCCTACTAGGTCTACAACATACTAGATACGACTGTGACTAAGAAAGCATACTGAACTCACTGAGACGTCGGCATTGGTGCAAAAGTTCGGGATAGTATAATATTAAGCCTAATATTAAGCCGTAATAACAACAACAATGATACGTAAACACAGTCGCGGTTCTAGCACGCAATCTGGGGGAGGCACGGCCTCAAGCCACATCCCTGCTGAGTGGAGCCCCGGTTGCAGTTTCATTTTGCTGCATTGTATATACGTTCGCAAAACGCATCAGCAGTTGCAAATTGCAACATTTTTTTTCCTTCAAATTGGCAAGTTAATACGAAATTTTCAGAAACTAAAATGGCGCTCGTCTATGCCAGCGCCCGCCTAAAATTGGCGGCCCTGTTTGGCCGAATACGTCGAACATATGCCTAACGCCGGCCCTGGTTTGTTTATAGTTTCACACCTAATCTTAATTAAATTTAATAGCACGGCAACGCTACGCACGTTAAACAGTAACTTGTTACATCAAAGGTGACGATTTCTGACAACTTTCATACGAATTCAGAACATACAAAATTCTACTGTCGTATCGTCTGCTAAATCACGGTGTGCTAAATCACGTGGTTGGAGGATCACATAACATAACGTATGTGCAACTCCAGCGTTTGTCCACAAACTTCACTGCTTCGGGACGGGAATAAATTCTCAATCCCGGGATTTTGGATTGAGAAATTCGTAATCCCGTGATCCCGTTTCGGGATTAGGCTTTTAGATTTGTTATCATTTTGGTATATATCCTCAATTGACTTACTACATGCATAGGATGTTGTGTAGGCCCCTACGGAAGGTATGTCCGAACTGTACGGAGTGACAATGACTGTCAAAAATCCACCATCGTGATATTTTTTGCAACCAGCTGCAAGTGATCAGAATATCAGAAGTGATAAAACAATTTACTTGTGACCAATTGCAGCTTGTTCCAAGAGTGTCTGAATGCTAAAAAACATAATTATGTTTCAGACTGTCAGTAACACGCCAGTCGCCAGTGTCAGTGATGTTGATGTCAGCCATGGACTTGAATGATGGTGTCAACTCAGTTGTTTACTGGTGTCATTTTGTGTGAACCGATCACTACTGATGTTATAGCAATTCATTAACAATGTAGGCCTACGGTTGCCTCATGACGCAGTTGACGCTCATCCAAGCTGTTTAGGCCTATATCAATGACAGCTGGCCTCTATTAGTCTAGTCTGTGTGTCTGTCTGTCAGTGTCAATCTGCTGCTGATGATGACGACGAATGATGACGATGGTAAGGTTGCTAATGACGCTGTTACTGTTTGGTTGGTCCCTGATGATGTTTGTAATAGTCACAAAATCTTTTTACGTAGATGTTTGCTTGTTAGCAATAGTATTGTGAAGTTGTTGGCTGATAGAAGATTGTAAAGACATTTAGGCCTATTCTTATTGTTCTGTCTGTCTCTGTTCTTCATTCTGTATGTTTCTGTGTCTGTCTGTTGTTACCAAACTATTCTTTGGTGAATAAAGATTGATATATAACAAATGTTAGTTCTTGCTGTAACCAATGCTCGAGTCTGCTGCCCAGTTTCATGGTATACTCATGATTTACAATATGTTGCAACCAGAAGTGCTCTGTGATGCTTAGAATGCACCAAATTCGTTTTTCGCCGGGCTCCACCGCAGACCCCACTGGGGGAGCTCACGACGATCCCTCAGACCAACTAGTCGGCTGCGGAGGGGGATACCCCTTCCACATTCCCCACCTCCTTGACGCCTACGGCGCCTCGTTTTCGGTGCCTACGGCGTCTTACCTTGAGTTTTGAGAACTTAATTTTTCCACCTACTCTCTACCCTACTTAAATCGTGTAGTGTGCGGCAAACAATCAAATACATTCTGCAATTTGAGGTCTTTTCATGTCCCAAACTATCTGTTTACACAGACATCTCGGTTCTAAAGTAATAACCATTGACTGAAGCTGGCAAGCCATGTATGACATTGACAAGCCAAGTGCATGTATTCGAAGCAATGACGCATAGTGAATTATGAAATCAACAAGACCCAAAGACGTGTGCAAAGCGACAGATCTGCAATATGTCAGCAAAGTTTGTTTCATTTCAGTTTATTTTAAAGTTCACAAAGCGAGTTCAGTTCAGTTTGGTCACTTTGTACAGGCCTTAATGGACTGGTTTAATCAGAAAAATTAAAACACAAGAAAAAGCTTTCCAGTGTTTGAATTGTAAAAAAATAGCTGGGGTGTTGAACTTTTCGATGGTCGGAGCCCCACCAAAATTGTAATGTAAATCGTATGCATATTATCTGTCCTCCCAGTACATAATTTCACAGTGTGTTAGAGCAGCTGAAAAACAGTTGGAGATTCAACCCTCCATCTTCCCCCCTGGCAATTCAAACACAGACTTTCATGCTGCTATTGTTAAAAACCAACAACATACAACATGCAACATAAATAACCACACAGACACTGTTCAAACCAAAACCAGAAAAACCTAGGTTTCTGGAAAAAGTTTATAGAGAAGACCGAGGAAGAACTCCCTATTATACACCTTTCAATTTAACATCACGCTGTTGTGGAGAGGACTTTGTGGCATCAAAACTCAAAAATCATGATTAACACAAAGTTAAACACGATATGGATTACAAATTGAACAACAAATAATAAATAGGCCTACAGAAAGTCTAAAATATAGACTTCTGGTTTTGTAAAACCAATTCGAACCCGATTCCAACTTCTACAAGTGAAGAATAGCAACAGTCACTGGAGTTGCCAGCTATGGTGCAATGGGGCACATGCCTTCTGGACTTCCAAAGTTCCTAGTGTTTAACTATCCATGTCACTCCATAGACGCACAATGTTTGACGTTCGACTCCACATGGTTGCCCATAGAGTAAAAAGTCATCACACGCCCTCTACAGTTTTGTCACTGTTTTTTTGCAGCACAAATTCCATAATATCTTTATGTGTAAATCTGAAATTATTTCATTAGTTTCACCACTTTCATGTCACCCTCCCTCCCCTCGTAACAACAAATCTGGCGACGTCACTGGCAACAGTAAGTAATCTGATGTCCACTGGACGAGATCATCCTGATGTCTGCTGCTTGCCAGGGGTGTCCAGCATCCAGAAGCCTCCACAGATGCAGGTGCGTTCAAACCTCAGCTCCCAGGCTCGCATTGCTTGCAGCCGAGCGGCTATACGCTGCTGCGCCAGCGACACGCACCCACAGCGAGTACACAGTCGCCGGGGCTCTGGGGGTTGCACCCCGAGACTCATCTGTCTCACCACGTCACGACGATGTCTCGACACCTGTCAACAATATCAACATTTTGAGCACATGCTGCAATAAAGACGATGTGATGTGACACATGTCCGAACAGCCGGGGTTGGACAGCCACTGACAATAATTGCCGGCCACGTCTGTCACAATTACTGAGCCGACAGATGTGCTATCCAGTCCGAATTCATTGTTGTAAATAGGGTAGTATAGCGACAGTATTAAATTGAGGTGGGCAAAACCATAGTCATTTGCGTGAAATTTATTCACAATTTTGCACGGCAAAAAGTACTAAAGCCAATGTTTCACAGAGTCATTTTAAAAATGAAAGCGGCATAGATACCTGTACGCTGGGTGGAAAGAGAGACACTGTGTTGGTGCCTGGAGTGGATGGCTGGATCACTAGTGGTGGGGCTTCACCAAAGACATACTTGACCGGAGTGAGAGGGAAAGGAGACGTCATGGCCTGATCAACTGTTCCAAATAAACCATCATCCACTGGGCTTGGAAGTACCTGGACACAATAATTATAGTATGTAGCAGTATAATAAATGAAAAGAAATGTTAAAGGAGGTGTATGGCTCATTATGAAAAATCCGTATCAAAGCTAAAGAGCATTGTCTGCCATATGGGATCACCCAACACAAATGAGGGTGCCCAACCATAACCCTTGCCAGTCAAGCCGGTATTCAATTTAGCAACCCTGGAGAAATGGAAGACTGAATTGATCTGGTTTCGGTTATATAATGAGATGGTCGACCTGTCCGCAGGCAGTGACCTATACAGATAGCAACCACCTGATAGCATCCCAACTGGGAGTCGAACCAACAACCTTTCTGATCATTACACTTGTCGAGAGCAAAATTACGGTAGTTACAACACTTCACTCACGTGTACCAGTGAAAACTTCTTTGTAACAGTGGGCCCTGCTACCAGGACATACTACTGGCATTGTAACCCAGTCAGCTGAAGGCACTGGCTGTTAAATAGAGCCGACCATCTGGTCGACTTGGATTGTATGCTAGTTCAGTTGGGTTCAATCCTCGCCAACTCAAGGCTCTGAAAAAAGGGCTGAGCTCCCACAAAGACAACAACTACGTAACAAAGTATATTAACCATAACTACTTTTCCACTTACTTTGCAGTAGTTAAACAAAGTAGTTAACTTTTTTCAAACCAATAGTTAAATTGTTTTCATTCAAACACTAACAGAGACGGCCATCCGGCTGTCTTGGGCTGTATGCCAGCTTAATTGCGTTTATGGTAAAATATTAGGAAATTAATGATGGCAAAAACCGAGTAACTACAATCACCTGAGCTGACATGGAGTAGCACTCATCGACAATGGAGTCCTCAAAGTCGTGACTGTTGGACTCACGAGAGACGAGCCAGATGCGAGTGATGAGTCTGAAAAGCTGGGGCAGGACGTCGTAGCCGCTGACTGTTGCTTGAAACGTCGGCAGACAGTCGTTACTGATGAGGCCCCAGATACGAGCCACCACCAGGAGTTCACGGATAGTTGCCAGAACGCGGGAGTTACCTATCAGCAACAACAACAACAACTACTACTACAACTACTAGAACCACTATAAATACTAGTACCACAACTATTACAGGCAGACAGTCATTACTGATCAGACCCTAGATATGCACCACCGCCAGAAGTTCACAAATAGTTGCCAACACACAAGAGTTACCTATCAACAACAACAACAACAACAACAACTACTACTAGTAGTAGTATACTACTACTACTTCTACTACAGACAGAGAGTCGTTACTGATCAGACTCCAGATACGAGCTACCACCAAGAGTTCAAAAATAGTTGCCAACACTCGAGAATTACCTAAGAACAACAACCACAACTACAACAACAACAACAACAGCTATTACTACTACTACTACTACTACTATTAGTCACCAGCGTTGTGGGTTAAACAAGTAGGCGCTGCACAGTTGCAATTTTCCCAGAAACACTGAAAATTTCCAACATAATTCCGACGAATGACTGCAAATTTTTGATATGGAAGTTTACAGTACCTCAAAATGTCAATTATTCCCTTAAATTTCCACACAATGGGGTTTTCTCAACAACCACTACAACTACTAGTATATTACTGCGATTAATGCTACTGCTTCAACTACTACTAGACCGTTAAAATCCCCTTTAATGCTAAACATTTCTTATGAAGATAGTTTTGGTCTATCTTCAGTCATTTCATCACAGCTCACTCTTGAGATAAGTGTAACAGCTGGAAATCTAAAACAAATTCACCAAACGTTTCTATTTGGAAATTCAAGGTCGTTCAAGGTAATCCACGTTGGAACCACCGAGAAGCTCATACCGGGTTGTGACAGACAGACAAAATAAGTGCCAACCGATATGTGCTGTCACGCGAAAAAAAATGAAACGAGATAAACTAACGAAGTAGTGCGGCGCCGGCGTATGAACTGTTAGTGGCCGTGGGTAGCAGGGTGACGAGGTACAGCGCCAAGTCAGCGACCCACTGTATCAGTGGCTGCATGGACTGGAGCGTCGCGATCTCGACAACAAACCGCTTCTCCGGGTTCAACTTCATCACGACCGAGTTTATGTCGGCGTCCACACTGTGACTGCAGCTTAGCGACAACTGCTCCGATGGACACTAGAACACACAGCAAGGATCAAAGTAATTTGAGAAAAAGTGTAATCATCGTTGCAAGAATGCAGAGACAGCTGTTCCAATGGACACTGAAACACAATCAACAAGAAAGAGACTAGTCAATAAACACATCCAAAGGTTGACGTAAAGATATTATAACTGGTGTGGTGTGGGGCATCAAAGCTCAGCCTCTGATACACTATGCAGCATAGATGATTCATCTGTCCACAAATAGTAACCCATACGAGTAACAACCACTTAATAGTAACCTAACCGAGAGTCAAACACACGGCCTTAGTCCAGCACACTACCACCAAACCAACCAGCAAATAAGAAAAAAACATCAAGGACTTTTCAATAGGCATAAAAAACCTTGAAAAAGTATATAACAGAATGGTCAGAGAACTTACCACCTCAGTGGTGGCAAGTACTTTAGGCCTGAGAATGGAGTAGAAGTGGTTGGAGATGGCGTGCAGTATGAGCTGGCAATGGTAGTCAGCGGCGCGGGCATGGTCCGTGGTTGAACATCGAGCCAGGGCAGAACCGAGTGCCATCAGCTGACAGTAGTGACGACTCTGTTCATCCTTTGACTGCTTCGAGAAGTTCTCCCACAGCCGCTGTTGTATACCCTCCAGCATACCTGCCCCACACAAGCATTAACACTTGTTGTTAGAAAGTCATGCCATTAGCGATATACGCATCATGTACACACAGAGTGTACACTGGTTGTACACACCTCAGTGATAGGATCACAAGCGTTCATTGTACACATTAGTGATGATGTTGGCCTCGTAGATTGTTGGTAGTGGAATGGTTAAGACATTAGACTTGCGACTGCAAAGTCGTTGGTTTGACTCTCGGTCGGATCGCTATCAAGTAGTTGATACCTGGATGAGCGACTATCTGTGGACAGCTAACACTATGTAATTCCATGTCAAGCTCTGAGATGGCATTTCCATGAAGAGATGTACTATTTAACCAACTTATAACCATTAACTAATTCCCACTCCTCAAGATAATGACATATAGTCAGCACTTAAGGGTAGAGTTGTCAAATTAATGCGTTAATTCAACGAGATAATGTGTTAAAAATTAATGCGCATCAAAAAATTAATGCATATATGCAAACTAACTTAAATCTGTGAAGCAGGAGTTCCAATATTCCATTAAACTCCATTATTTGATGACGAAGTAATATTCAAGTAATTAAAAACTGTTTTGTTGCCGTTCCATCACTACTGCCACAGTCCTGCGACGCAGGCACAACTTTGTGGGCTTCATTCCAGTCACCATCTCGATGTAGTCCACCTAGAATATCAGCAATATTAATGATGCATTATTGATGCATCAACACATGTGTTAAAAATTAATGCAATGCATTAATGCATTTTAAAAAAATAATGCCTCAACAATTCTACTGAAGAGCATTTGCTACTTTGTGAAGAGTATTAACACTGAACCAGGACCATTTAGGTTTTTTTTTCTGAAAATGCAACAAGAGTCTACTTTTGAAACACAGTGCATTGCATAAAGTTAATAAGAGAATTAGAAAATGAATTACAGATTATATCAACAATATCAGGCTTGACGGCTGTGAGGATGTCCCAGAAGTCAAAGTGAGCAAATACTTAAACACGTTTACACAACACATACATAAGTGTACAACCAGTGTACAATATAAGTGTACATTGTACACTGGTTGTACACAAGGTCAGTGAATAAAAATGATTGACAATACAATACCAGGCTTGACGGCTGTGAGAACGTCCCAGAAGTCAAAGCCAGAGGTAAGCAGATACTCGAACATGTTGACGAGATACAGCGATGGCACCTCTGTCACAGGATCACGAGTGTTCATTGTACGCATGACGTACACACAGCTGTGCTGGTCCACACCGATCAGCACACAACCTGTAGCACACCGTGTACGCATCATGTACACACAGAGTGTACACTGGTTGTACACACCTCAGTGATAGGATCACAAGCGTTCATTGTACACATCATGTACACACAGCTGTTGTACACAGTCATTAGTCAACTGATGGATAGGTCGATCAATCAATCAACTGTGTCTGCTTGTCCTGTCGGACTACTTACCGTAAAACTCTGTGCAATGACAAAGTGGCGATCTCACAGCTGCTTCGACTTTGGTTCAATATACTATAGGCCTTGTGCATTGGACGATCATTGCCATAATATTCTGGCTGAAATTGAGTGCATTGACAGCACATAGAATTTGATGCCAGTAGACAATTGACAGCAATCGGCAACTGGCTGTCAAGTGCCAACCAAATAGCTCAGAAGCATACTAAAGTGCACGTGGATACTGGATGTGAACTGGTTTCTGCTGTGAAAAGCGTTGCTACCTTCTTCTTTAGTTAGCTCAGAATCAATCGCGACTAATATTTTCAATTGCATGATAAATCGCAACTAAAATTCAAACCATTCCGCTGCACTGGCAACAGTGTGATTAAAAAACGAGCAGTTTATCTAAGTGGCACAAAAAATAAAGAGAGAGATTAAAAAGTTGCCCACCCTAAATTCATAGATGTTGGACAATTGTCAAAAAATCTTCTTGTCAAAGAAGTTTTATGGTAACAAGCACAATTTAAGCTAAAAAAACTAAATTCAGGAAAAATTTAAAGCCAAAATTAAAATTTTGAGCACCCATAATCTCCTTCATCAGAAAATTGCAACTTTCTGCCCCACCTATTTTTTCAACTGACGGCAGGAATAAGTTTCAGTAAGTAAGTAAGTAAGTAAAATGAAAATTTATATAGCGCATATTGTTAAATTAACCTCTAATGCGCTTGTTAGTACTGACTGAACAAGATTGTTTTAAAGAACTGTTTGAAACTATCAATGTCACACGCTGGATCTCTGAGATCATCTGGCAGTGAGTTCCAGACTGTTGGACCAGCGACAGGAAAAGCCCAACGACTGTACGTGTTGAGTCAACAACGCGATACAATGAGCCGGTGTCGGTATGCAAAACGTAATCAATGTCGAGATGTAACTTCAGTGGCTGGGGTGATGTGCTTGGCGAGGTACCGAGCTGACAGTCTGATGCATGACCCTCATATAAGCAAGCCATCGTGTAACATCGATTTGCATTTTATCAACGTTGCTGATTCGCATGTCCAGGTTTAACACGATGCACCAGTGGACTACACCAATGAACTAGAAAGCAATCATAGCTCGCAGGTACCTCCAACAAAACAATGCTACGCGCCTACGATTCGAACTTCTGTTTTGACACATGGCGCGTTACAAATGCAGACTACTTACTACTTACTTACTTAATGCTATTCGCTAGGTGGCGTCACCATCTTCGCTTTGCCAGCGGTTCCCGTATGCCCGCTTTAATGCAATGGTAACGAAAATTTCAAAGTGATCCAGAATCCAGGATTCCTGCCGGATTGCCCCAAAATTGAATCACCTGTAGTTTATGCCATGCCCGACATACCCTCAAAATTTCAGAAAGATCCGTCCATAACTTTTTGAGTTATCTTGCTAACACACAGACAAACAAACAAACAGACAAACAGACAAACAAAGTCTGGCAAAAACATAACCTTCGTGGTGGAGGTAATTAAACAACACAAGTAAACAAACAGTGTTTACCGGTGACAGTCTGACGCATGGATGTCATGTAAGCGATTGTGCGGCGTCGCTTGGCATTGTTGTCGACATCGCTGATGCCCGTATCAAGGTTCGTCGTCGTCATTGGCTGGAATGTCTGCCTATCAACCAGCTTCACCGATCCATCGCGGTACGCTATGGCAACGTACTGGAACAGCCGCTGCTGCTGTTTGCAGGAACATATGACTCAAGTCAAGCAGACAGTCTGAGTAAACAGTCAGAAACGCATAGAACCAGTAAGTAAGCCAGAGACCAGGGCTCTCTACAAAAGCACTGCCAGCTGCCAAGACAGGCCTACATGAATCAAAACACTTTAGTGTTGTAAGTCCACATTGGCAACAGAACACTCAGACTTTGAAAATTAACAGAATCTAGTGAACTATTGCACATATTTATCCTTAAGGCAAATGATTTGCAGTTCTAGCCAAAGTCAAAGTTTACTGATAAGTCAAATAATTTTGATATAAAAAAATCAGAGTCAAATGAATTTTAACCCACTTGACTTCGATTTCATTACTTCAAAAAGTTTTTAAAGCAACTAAAATACAGCTTACGTCAGAGTCAACTGATTTATTTGAAAAATGCTCAAGTCAATGGCGGGTGATTTTAAATAATCAAAGTAAGAAAAATGATTTTTACCAAGCAAAAGTCAAAGGGTTTGTCTAAAGGTTCAATAGTCCAAAGGTGCACACTGCAACAGGCATTTAAATTCACTTACCCTAGCCCTAAGCCTAGTTGAGAGAAAATGTAAGAAAGAACCTTAAAACTTTCAAACTGTCAAACCTTTAAACAGACTAGAAATTTGGGGCAAAGCCCAACGTGAGTCCGCCCGGCGCCCTAAGTCCGACTGGGGGAAATTTAGAGGGGTGAAATTCCCCCGGTAGCAAAGTCACGTGGCATGCACACAAATGCATTAGCATACGCACAACGCGCACTATTGACTTAGGGTAGGTAAACAT
>Ga0056128_1006311_pt1 | contig 14968 bp, 3 predicted proteins | sample WorMetLIZISLAND2_FD_71113 | JGI IMG/M metagenome (GOLD analysis project Ga0056128, IMG submission 71113) | Marine gutless worms symbiont microbial communities from Max Planck institute for Marine Microbiology, Germany - Olavius geniculatus... ...
GCCCCGCCGTCACTCAGAAATATAAAGTACACTAAAATGCGCCATTTTAAAAAGAAAAGTTCAAAAATTTTCTCCCTAAAAGGGCCCCGCAAAAATGTTTTTCCCGAGCCCGCTGTGACTCTCGACTGGCCTGCTCTGCATCAGGTGAGACGATGGCAAGAAAGCAAACGTAAGCTTACCTTGTTCTTTTAAGCTCATTCGTTGTCAACTGCTCTTTTTGCTTACAAATACAGCGTGTGGCCAAAAGTGTGTCACAATGGCGGCGGCGCAAACGCTCGATTCGTTTTTTGCCAGTTAAATTCAAACATCGTAAACAGCATTATTTCAACAAAAGCGCTTACCTGACATTTCTGAATTTTGCTATAAATTCTTTCTGCGCAATAACAGAACAAATTCGTCGCAGAATGAATGCGTAGAGCTGACGAATAGAGGTTTAATAAACTTTGCTTCAGGTTGTTAGAGCAGGCTTGATAGGGTCCTGTCTCCAGTTAATAGCATCACGTATCACGTTTCAAATACGTGCATTTTTTCAGCGAAATAAAGGTGTATGTTTGCCGTTGTTTTGGATAAAATGCCACAAGAACAACGCATACCAGGTAATCGATTTTGTGTATGCGTGTAAACCTAATGAGACACGTCGTATATAAAGCAAGCTGATCGTTGGTCGAATGTTTTGAAATGCTAAATGTGCTTTCAGTCCTACGGGTCAGTACCGGGTACGTGTGTTTACCTGCGTGTCCGACTGGTTTTATGAACGGTATGCTATGCTACATACTAGGCCTATTATAGGCCATTATTAATGTCTACGCAGACATTAATAATGCAGACTGTCTCTGCCAGACAGTCGTAGAGGACTAGAGGGCAGTGTTTAATGCTTCCGAGTTCCCAACTCCGCCGTGACGTGCATCGCCCGATCAGCTCGACCGCAGCTCGATCGTTCTTAAGCACGATGTAGCTTGAGCACGAGCTCCTATGAACAGGCCTACTATATAGGCATATATCCGTGTCTCTCTGCGTGTTACGAGCGCCGTATTAACACATCCTTTTCCCTTCTTTCGAGACTGCTTTTCTCGACATCACAATGATCACATCTTATAGATTACAAAATTATTTGTAAAGTGCGATTCACTAGGCATAGCAATATAAGCAGCCACTACTGGGGATTATATAGCTTATGTGAAAACTGAAGAGTCTGATTCAGAAGTTGGCAGGTATAGGGCCTATAAAACTGAATCGAGTAAACAATATCCAGGTATCCTATAAATCGATGCACGAGTGCACTCGGCGCAGTAATTAGGCCTATAATGACGAATTTCAGTCGCACGCGGTACTATAATGTTTGGTCTCCGTCTTGACGACTGTCTCACGAAGTCACTTACTCCGATGATCGTTGACTTAAGTGAGTGCACAAACTGCACATGGTTCTTAGATTAATTAAAACGCTGAGAAAGTCAAATAGGCCTAATACATAAAATTATAAACCCGGTCTTCCCATTTTTTGTATAAAATAACAAGATATCTGAGTTAATACTCATGAGACGCGCGAGATCCTATAGCAGTTCCCGTTCGCAGGTAATCTTGGTCTATCTCCATCCATTTAGTCGCAATTCACTCTTTTGCAGCTAAAATCGCCAAAAAATCACTGAAACCCCCTATTTTAAAGTTAAAGGTCAATCAATGTTGACAATTCTAAGAAGCTCGTCGACAGTGCTTGTTATGTTAAGCAGCATGTCTGTGCCTATCTGCAACCATTTTCACGCTAGACCAGCCAACAGCGGATAAATAACCATTTTTAGAGGGGCACCTCTTTTCGACACCCGCGTGTGCAGACCTCCTTGAACCTAAACGGTCCGGACTTAGATTGCTAAAATCAACATTCAATGCTGAAAATTTTAACGCAGGTTGTCTTGGTCTATCTCCAGCCTTTTCGGCTCAATTCACTCTTGAAATGCGTCTCGCAGCCCGAAATCGCGGAAAATTTACTAAAACCCCCTATTTTTTAGTTCAAGGCCATTCAAGGTCATCGATGTTGACATTCCTAAGAAGCTCGTTGCCAGTGCTTGTTATGATAAACAGCACGTCTGTGCCTATCTGCAACCATTTTCACGTTAGACGAACCAATAACGGTAAAATAACGCCATTTTAAGGGAGTGCCCCTCTTTCTCTCCCTCGTTCGTGAAGAACCCCTTCACCCAGCGGCATGAAATTTTGTCACAAAATACTACAGACTTTAAGCTATCATATGGTACCTGGACTCCGATCGGTACCAGGACGTGACGGACAGACACCAAGACAGACACCAAGACACCAGAACAGAATTAACATAGCTAATACGCGCTATAGCTACTATGCTAGCTCTTGCGCGTAAAATAGCATGACGGGTTTTGGAATTTAATTGTTTTTTTCATAAATTAAAAATAGGCCTATAGTCACGACCGGGTTTTGAGTTTAGCTTTTCAAATTTAGAATTTAGCTCTTCAATTTCGTCGGTGACTGCAATAAATAGAGAAAAAAATATATAAGAAATATTCGTCTCGTCATATGTTTTCAGCTTTTTATTCCCAAAATTTAAGTTTGCGTAACGTTGGCGGACAACGTAAAATAGTGGGTTAATTGGCTATTTGGTTGTCGATCAGCAATTCAGGGGTGTACTCTGTCGCAGATAGCTGCATGGTGCTGTACCGGATAGGCCTATAATATACACCGTGACTATAGCTCGATGAAGAAATAAATGAAGCCAGACTGCTAAGCGCTCAGTCGATCTCGTAGCTGACCAATCAGTCAATCTGCGACGTATTTTTCAGCGGCGTTTAATTCCTATAAACATCAGCAGAATGTGCCATTGTGCCTGTGTCGGTCAGCGAGGCGGACTGTTTATTGTACCTAGAGCCAATGACTCGAGCTGTATATACCATGCGGCCGACCAGTGATATTCAAGTAACTGCAACTATAAATACATCGTGTCTCAAAAAACTGGAGCCACTTTTATTTTTCGAATAACTCCGTGAAACATTAGCCGATTTTGATAATTTTTTGCATGCAGCATCGCGAAGAAAATTGACGTTAATAACTGAACTTTAGCCCACCTCACCATAATACTGTTGCTACACCACCTTGTAAAATGCAGAAGTCGTAGTTTGGTTGTTTATATATATATATATATATATGGTTTATTGTGTATGGCAGCCAGTGGCTGGATTGACAGTTTAATTTTGATTGTTTAAGCTTACAACAATGAATTCATACTGGGTAGCGCATGCGTCGGCTCAGAAATAGTTAACCGAATAACGACAAACGAGATTAACAGTATTATCTCTCAAAAAGTCATACGTGTTACATCGCATCGTTTTCATTACAGCATGTGCTCAAAACGTTCTCCTTCAGCACGAACACAAGCAGTGGACTTTGACGCCACTCGCCAACAGGACGTTCAATAACGCGCGACCCAGAGCAACTCACTCGCTGTTGATGCGTCATTTCAGTTTATCGACGTACAATATTAAAATAAATATCATTGATGTTAAATACATGACAGATTTTCAATGATTTTCAGGTCATAGTGATTTTCTAAGCCGACGTAGTGTACTACACAGTTTGAATTCATTGCTGTAAACGGCCAAACTACGTCTTCTGCATTTCACAAGATAGTGTAATGACAGTATTAACGTGAGGTGAGCTAAAGTGTAGTCATTTACGTCTAGATTCTTTCTGATGTTGCAAGCCAAAAATTATCAAAACCGGCTAATGTTTCACGGAGTTATTCCAACAATAAAAATGGCCCCAATTTTTGAGACACGGTGTATAGCAATACTTGAACTATGTTATAACAAAAAATGCATAGAATACATATAAATTGCAACTAGGACTAGATTACTAAAATTGTAAGTAGGTCTAGAAGTTCAACTACGTCCAATTTGCATTGATGGTATTGCAATAGGCCTATAGACCTAATGTTAGCGTTACCTGAGCTGATGTAACAGTGGACTTTTATGTGAAGTTCATAGGCCTACTTGACGCTATACCTATTGTATGTCATGATTTTTTTTAAATCGCAAGGTAGGCCTACAGTAAGAACACCTAGGCCATACGTGCATGGAACAGTGTGACATTGTGTTGGGCTGCGTATGGGTGTTTATTTCAAATTTTGGGGGCATATGTTTCTGGCATGCAAGAATTGGCAAAATTGGGTGACATGACATTTGTGACTAAGTTCTCACAGAAATAATATGCAATCTAAAAACATAAAATAGTGACACTTTTCTAAGACGCAGCGTATATACAAGGTTACAAACTACAGTTATAGCAAATTTCATTACTGAAATATCACCGCGACTGACTTCACTAGCGCACTCTGCTGTGAGTCGCTTTGAACAGAGTTCAGCTGCTGCTGCTGCTGCTGCTGCTGGCAGCGTGCGTCGTCATGGTGATCAACTCGTCTTCATCGACTTGACAACGACTATAAACCCGAACTGTTATTTAGAACGATATAGTACTTTGTTCTGTTGTGAATTTCTTACACGACATGCTGTACACGTAGCTCATTATCTGTTATATTTTTGACAAACTGTGATTTTCAAAATGTGTGATAAATATGAAAAAGTTGAAACAAGATCGCACTCACGTCTTACAAACGATCGGGAAAAATACGTACCGTAAATAAACTTACGTTAAGGTCTAAAGAGAAACAACCTGTGAAAAGTCAAAGCAAAGCAACGGCCGCAGAAAAATCTTGTGCGGCCGCTAGGCCTACTATAAACAAGTTGGTTTTATTCACGAAGGGAAACGATCCGCGGCGTCGTAGGTTAGAAAAGTTATAGGGGCAAAAATTGTTGCAAATTTCCGACAGAGGAGATTATACACTGTGGTCCATAAAAACGTGCAACTATATTTTTGTCCACATCTTCGCCACTTATTGAGTGATTTTCAAATTTTTTTTACTGGCACACTCTGCGGACAATTTGCAGTAATGTGATTATTACATATTTCACCACACCTTAAATGCTTCTCTACACTATTTTGTGAAATATAATTGTGAAAAAACAACGATAATAACAAACATTTAAATACATGTAAATGAAAAAAAAAACAAAAGACCAACATTGCGGTGAATGATTCGTATGACACGAGATTGTGTTGGTCTAACACAGTCTAGTGTCGTACAGATCATTCACTTGATGTTGATATAAAGTGTTTTTTCTTTTCATTTACAAAAATGTTTGTTTGTTATTATTGTGATATAAGTATTTCATTCATATTTTACAAAGTAGTGTAGAGATGCATTTACGGTGTGGTGAGACATATAATATTTACATTATTGAAATTGTCCACAGAGTGTGCCAGTGAAAGAATTTTGAAAATCGGTCAATAATTGGCGAAGATATGGACAAAAGTAAAGTGGCACTTTTATGGACCACCCTGTTAGCCTACAGGTGTGCTCAATGTCTAATTTTTGCTTTTAAATTCTTCCCAAATGGGGATTATTAATAGCCTTTAATTTTGTTTTTTTTTGAGAAGACAGTTTTACTACAGGCGAAAATTTAGGGCTGTAGGCCTACTACCGGTATTATTGCCGCGACGCAACTGCAGAAAACGATGTTGCTTGTGAATATGCTGGCGACAGCAATTGAGTGGACTCATGACCTGCGTAATGTGTTTACTGAACACTCGCTCAGTTGACAGGCCTATACTAAACTTATGTGTCACCGTCCTTTCCTTGCTGTTCATGGCATAAGACGTGGCATTGGCAACCATACCATATAGCGACCGGCAACGAATCAGTCTGCTATAACATTCAGGCGGCAAAGTCCATGACGACCAAACGACCGTCGACTGGTTGCCCTATATGCCTATATAGATTGTTTTGTAGTCACAGTAGCCTAACTGTCGACCCGAAGAAAAAATTAAGTACAGCGTAGGCCTGCGTATAATGTTATAATTTTCGATCGTATTCAACTTTCAAACCTTTAAACTTCGTCATTTTTCAGTGTGCATGCAGCACAGTTAGGATATGATGAAGATAAGCCTGCAAAGTGCAAACCAATAGAAAAATCATTTAAAGAAAATGAGTGAATTATAAACTTGCTTCTCAAATAAGTAAGAAAGTAAAGTTAGCGTGTGATAAACTGCAAGTTGAAGGTTTCTAAAGCCTTAATATAAAATATAGCATGCAGTGGACAAGGCCAGTGGCTATAATAATATCAACGTAATAGTAGGCCTACGGTAATAGGCTAATAGCGTCTCTGAGTCTCTGACTAGCCTAATGTATCTGGAATAGGCCCTATGGTAGAGTACAGACTACAGAGCTATATAGTGAGCGTATGGTGGGCTGGATCCTAGAAGCAGCTCGGTCGGGAGTTTATTAAACCGGATCTCAGCAGGTCCTTCCCTGCCCTGCGCTGAGCTGGTGCCAGGAACCTGATACCTGCATGGCGCCGCGCTGATGTCGACACGCACTACTCAGTCACAGATAGGGGGCGTGGCCCTAAAACATAAATGGAGGCCACTTGGAACTCAGTGGTTGAATTTATGCATGTTCGCGGTTTTTTAAAATTGAAACTGTGACATTGTACAAAAGTGAAATAGGCCTAGGCCAAGATTATAACACGTACATTGAAACTAAGTGCAAATCACCAATTTTCTCACCTACAGAAACTAGTGCAAATTATTATAACATCACAAACAATAAGCGTACATGCTTAAACGTAGAAAGAGAACAGTTTTTTAATTTTAAAAATGTTTCAAACGCAATCAAGCCATCATAGCTGGCAGATGCAAGTGCCGCGAACCTTCTTCTTTAATGGATCTTAGTTATTGCACAATGGTGGGGAACGCATCCGCAGCTCCCTGAAAAAGTAGGGGTGTGCACTGTGCCGTTCGGCGTGCCCCCGCGTCTTCGCCCCCGCTAGACAGGTCTGCAGCAGCAGCAGCAGCATGACACGCGTACATGATGCATGACAGCATAAGGTCAGCAGTGAGGTCAGACGTCACGCCGATCAGATATGGCCTACATAGTTACGTAGGCCTATACGTACCAGCCGTTACAGACACTAACATGTGACAGACACAGTCGTCAACATGCCGTAATGTCGTCTGACACTGCGCGCCGCGGGTGGCAGTTAACTGACTAGAGTTGATGGAGCTAAAACACGTACAATATAGCCTAGGCCAATACAGTGTAAGTCAAAGAATTTTACCCCCTCCCTGTTGCGTTTTAAAATTTGTTTTCAGAAACAAACTGAAAATTTATAAGCCGCATTTTACACGCATATTCTGTATTCAAATCTACCCCAAACTACAAAGTTTCATTCCACTGTACCAACGTTGACAAAGTTATGCCATGTTAAGCGCGATCACCTAGAGAATTTTTACATTTCACTTGAAGCCCACGTAGCCTACTGTACTAACTTCATCGCAATCAGTAGCGAAGGGCCGTGCAACTAACAAGTTAACATGCCAGCGCCGAGTACCGACGCAGCCGTCCGTCCAGCTTCCGACCGTCACCCGCAAGTAAACACGCACGCCAAATATACGTGCCGTTGTACTTTTAACTTTCCAACGTCGGGTAATCTCGACTCCATCTTGAAATAACAAGAAATTTGAGCTAATGCTCACGAGACGCGCGAAAGCCTATAGCAGTTCCGGTTCAGTAGTTTAGCTGAAAATTGGGGTGTTCACGCTAAGTTAATAAACAAATACCAAATTCTGTATCTGGATCGCATAACGATAGTTCCGTGGCGCCACCTTGTAAATGATATATGTGACTTGTGTCGCAGCCCGAAATCACCAAAAAATCCATAAAAACCCTTATTTTGGCGTTCAAGGTCATCCAAGGTCACTGAATTCGGTAGCAATCGAGAGCCAGTGTACGACTTCCTATTAGTGATTAATAGTAACCTAGGCCCTATTTCGCACCGTTATTGAGATACGGTGACGTATTCACTAAAAATCGCAATTTTTTCCCACCCCCTCTCATTTAGTGCTTTTTTTCAGGGTGACCCCCTTCGAATTTATGGAAAAGCTTTACGGTTCCTGAAACTAGAGTCTTCCTGGCAGGAAACGGTGAAAATTTGGTGATCCTAGCTTCCACCGTTTTTGACTGATCCACCCGTGTGACAGACGGACGGGCAGAATTTCGATGGCTAAGACGCGCTGAAATCAATAGCTGCTTTCGCGCGTAAAAACTGGCTTATATCTTTGGGGAACGTTTACAACATTATGTCTTTGTTTTCCGGCTAGTAGTCCGTAAGAGACAAAATGAAGACCGGACGGGCAAGGCAGGTAAGGCGGTGCTGCATCAAAGGCGCCGACTGAAGTAACGATGATGTAAATCATGAGCAGAGGAATGCGACATCGGTAAGCACTTCGTCTGTGACGCGCAATACAAGTGCACGTAAACAGTTTGTAACTTAAGAGGCTACCTCTAGACCGACGCTACCCGTAGATGATCTGCATTTGAACAAACGTAAGCTGTACATTGTCCGTTATCCTTATTTCTGTTGCTTTATATCGTTCATGCAAGCTAAATGATTCATGAAAATCTGTCCTTGATTACCTTCAACTGCGTTTGCCTACTTCTCCCAACTTTGTACGCTCGTTCTGAGAACACGCACCCCAGTCGTGCGTAGTAAATTACAACCGTGGTCATTCAAGTGCGATACGACAAATGGCCTAATTGCCTCTACCTATGAGTAGTTTACTGGTCCTAATTATCACGTCCACTAACTGCTCTATATTCGAATAGAATACAGACAGAACTAGATGGTGTCCAAGTTTTAGTTAACTATTTTTGTTTACAAGACCACTGGCAAATTTACGCATTACAACTGTGCAAGATTGGTACACAACTAATAACTGATCTTCAAATTACTGTACTAAGTAATGAATAGGCTGACATGTTATGCCTAATATTGGCTTTATGTTATCAAACAGTATGCCAAATTAAGATTAAATTACTGAGATAACCAGCAACTCAAAGCCTGAGAACATGGCACATCAGCACAAAATACATGTAGGCCATGAATGGTGAAAAGCATGTGACTTGTTAATAAGAAATGATAAACAAATGGATAAACAAATTATAAGATCAAACCTCCAAGGCTAATATAAAACTGCTATTGAGATGAAACTAACATAGATGCAGCCTATCAAAATGTGCTCAACAGTTGCAATTTTGAGCTGATAGATTTTGAGCTTGTTACAACATAAAATATGATAAAAATCTGATGTGGCATTTTTTTTCTAACTCCGGTAGCATTGCATGTATGATAGTCAAGATTGTTCATTGTGCAGCTAAGTCAACTGTCCAAACCAGTGCCATCATGGCAGGCCAGCTCTATATTGTTCTATCAAAAAAATTTTCAATGAAAACTACAACAAAATTTGCGGCAAAAATCTCTTGCTTAGAAAAATTTTGGGACAAAACTAATCTAATTTGCCTGCATCTTATCTGTTGTAAAATTGCAATCGGATGCCCTAAACTTAAATCCACAACTTTCAACGGTCTGGTCTAATTAGGTGCGATTCCTCTTTAACTTTCACTGACAGAAAGAAGCAACGCCAGACAGTGTTCAAGCACTGAGCAATATTTGACATTATTTCAACTGCCAATGCAAACATGACACAGATCCGACACATTTATGCTATCGCTGAACAGCAAGCAGTGTTGACATATTAAAATACTTAACAATCCTGCTCAGAGCAGTTAATAACGTCACACAGTACAGTGTATGTCCGAGCAAGCAATAGCACTATTTGCCCTTCTTTGCCTTAATCTTTCTCATGTAGAACTCGAGCTCTTTGCCCTCGAGGATATAACCATCACAGCGTCCGCACTGGCCTGGCCGAGATGAAACGCACGCTGCAATACAGCACAAAAACAGACACTCAACACCACAGTCTGTTCAATGTAATGCGTGGCAATGGCGAAATAACAAATCACTTTCACATGTCACAAGCTTGACACATAGAGAAGATCGTGCACCAATTAGTGATGACTCGACATTAGGAATTTTATACAATATCGATATGATACTTCACAAAATATCGCGATATCGATATTAATATTTTGAAATAATAAGTAAGTAAATCTTATGCAAGCATAGGAACAAGACGTGAACATTGAGCTAGGCAGTATGCTCCATTTAGATAATAAAAATATGCCTCTAGATGATATTTTATTTTGACTGTAATTAAAATATGACTCCGTTAACTCGACCCATTTGTAATCTTTCTTTTCAGCCAGACAATGTAGTGAGAAATTTGTATAAAGTATCGCAATATTATCAAAAATATTGCGATATATCAGGATATTTTTTATTATCACCATATATAAAAAACTTTGATATTTTTTGACAATACGATACAATATATCAATATCAAGAATGATATATCAATGTTTTCGATATATCAAGTCATCACCAGCATCAATACATCATTTAAACCAAACTAGACTAAAAATGGTGCCCATAGCACAGCTGGTTGCAGAAATGCACCAGAATGCTTCAATTCAGATACTCATATTCCAGAAATTCTGGCATTATAAATTTAAACTGGTTAAAAACCACCTTAGTTTAACCAAATGGACTGCAAATGGCAACTGACATGTTATAAATGACCTGGTTTACTCTAAAAGCATAAACCTGATTCATAAAATGACATGGTGCACCCTAACGACCTTGGCAACAGGGGTTGGTGCAGACACAATATCATGGAAACAATGTCACAAAAGTATGCATGCAGTTATTAACAGATGACACAAAAATTCAGTGTTCGCTAACCACGGGGCCATCCTAATACAAATAGCATCATGTGGCTTGGCCATTCAGTCCACCCATCTTATATGTCATACTAAAACAAAAAATGTGCAGAAAAACCAAACTGGGGTAAATAAATTTTTGGACAGGAGGAGTACCGGTAACCAGTATGCCAGTCGTCAGCTCAAAGTCAAAAGCAAAAGCTAAGGTTAGGGCAGACAGTCACACAAAATGTAGATTGTCGGCTTGCCACTGCGCTGATATATTTTCTAGTAAATCTGCAGACGTGTGAACTAATGTAAACCTCATTCTGTGACTGACATACCAAGAAGTCGTCCGCTGACAAACTGCTCCTCAAGTGCAGGTTCCACCTTCGCCGTTTTCTTCCTCTTCTCGTACTTGCGCTGTGCTTTCTTCGACCGCTTCTTGTTGATGCGAGCTTCCTCCTCAGCACTCTACGTTCACAGCACACAGACGACACTGTTAACTCTTCACAGCATCAATCACACAGAAACAGTTGGCACCAATACAAACACCACAGGGAAAAATGCTATCTCCAAATGCACAACCAATTTTACTCACCTAGCTGATCAAAAACTAGTGACGATTCTATATATCGGAAATATCGCTATATCGCATCTATCGCATTGTCGAAAAAATATTGAATTTTTCGACATATCGCGATGTCTTTTATATATCACAATATTTTCGATATAGTGCGATATTTTATGCCAGAAGTTTATATTTTTTATTATTGCATTGCCAAAATAATGAGAATAAACAGAAAAAAATGACAAACTAACCGAAGCAAACAAACCATAGTGTCGTAATTTAATGACACGACACTCAATAGTTAATTTTTAAGTTCACTGGTACATTTTGGTATCTATGTAAAGCAAACTGCCTTGCTGAACGTTCACGTCTTGTTCTTGTGCATGTATAAGATTTACATACTTATCATTTTAAAAATATCGACATCAATATCACAATATTTTTAAAATACTGTATTGATATTGTATCAAAACTGAAATCCTGATATCGAATCATCACTAATGTGAACGAAGTATGCACTACTATGAACTAAAACGAACGCAGCAAATCTCTTAAGAAGCAACAAATGTTCCATCACATTACACATACAGAGCTGCAAGGTACACGTATAAATCTGTTAAGACTATATATCAGCAGAATAAATAGATGCGGTCAGAGTAACTATGACAAATGTCTAGACATCACAGATGTGACTTATGGTGCTATAACAGCATCGATGCCACTCAAAACAACAGACACTATCATCATTCCGCAAATATCTGCCAATGCCTATCAGATATGCAGTGCTATTCTCTTCATAGTTTGTTAATGTTTTGATCTGCATTAATAACATTTGTAATAGCATTATGGTAAACACACACAGAAATTTACCTTATATTAGAGATATAAAGAGAGAGAACAGTAAATGCTGTACCAGCTTAGCACCCTTCTTCTTTCCAAGCGGGAGTGCGTAGTGAGCTTCGTACCAGGTCCGGAATGGCGTGCAGTCAATGCTAATGATGCAGTTCTTCACCAGCGTCTTTGTACGTACAAGCTCATTATTACTAGCATTGTACAGCACGTCGATAATACGTGTCTTCCGCGTTACCGCTGACAAGTCAACACACAACTTGATTTGCACAAACTTATTCAGATTGCTTACTTATGCCCCACTGCTAGTGCTAGAATGCATACTACAAGAATCTACATTTGTTAGTGATATACATGCACAAAAAGACACTTGTGGTAGATGACTTGACAGAAAGTAAGACTCATGTGAAGAAAGCAGCTAAACAGAGAAGCATTAAGAAGAAACTGCCATAGATCTGCTAAATCAGCAAATCACCAGAAAAAAATACTATTCAGGAAATATTCTCATTTATACACCAGCATCAGGTTTGGGAGTACTAACAAGAAAACTAAAGTTTATATCACATAGTCACAGCAGGCAATCTAAACATAAAGTGAGAAATCAATAATCCTTGGCAACGTATATCAAATAAGGCCTACTAGAAAACTTAAGCACAAATATACAGGACCATCATGCACATCTGTACATGTGCTATGGTGTTTCAGTATCCCATAGTATTTACTATTCAGACCAGATAAATACGATCTTTATTTGGAACTTAGCATGTTGACGTTGAACAATACACACATCTGCAAAAGTATGTTCAACATTTAGCAACTCAAAGAACGGCTGACACTCATCATCATCATCATTTCTGGCAAGCACCACTAACAGTGCGTAGCGCCAAACGTAGACATCAATCTCCAGAGTGGACGGTTCTGAGCCAAGTCAACTGTGTCATCCATATTAAGGTCGCTGGATTTCAGATCCTGCTGAATGGTTTTCATCCATGTAATACGAGGATGTCCCAGTGGTCTCTGCGGGGGAAGCTATCCCCCGTAAAAGGTAAAAGGTGGTGGCCAGCTGAGTGGCAGTTAGCTGGCCTGCTGGGGCACTACGGCAACCACCCGCGTCCCTGGGTTGCGGATAGGGGAACGCCCTCAAGAGTGGCACAAGAGGGTAGCACCGGATTAAGAAAGTGTCGTGGACAAACAGTGCCTAGGAGAAGGAAAACTCTGATTCCAAACCGGGCCAGATGGAGCTCGCTTAGCATCTTCAGGCAAATCCGTCCAGGAGAAGGAAATTCTGATTCCAAACCTGGCAGGCGGCTGACACTGCAAGCTAAATAATCATATGAAGTTTACAGACCTTCAGAACCCCAGGAGAAGTTTCCAACGTCTAATCGCAGAGCTCGATACTTCTTGTTTCCGCCTCGTGTTCGTATCGTGTGAATGCGACGGGGTCCAAGCTGCGCGAGCGAACAAACATAACACAGCATTATCAACCAGCCTGCACTGCAACAAGCTCCGATAGCAGCCCAGCACAGATAGACAAGTCAGTTCCATCACCAACAGAAAAAAACAGGGAAAAATGAGATGCTATATATCAACTGTGTGATGCGGTCAGAGTAACTATGACTGTAAACCATCACTAATGATCTGAGTGCAATGCCATAACAGCATGCACAGTTCACTCAGTTATAGAAAATGTCATCATTCCGCAAACACTTCCAACACATCATTTCATTACGGCAGAAGATGCAGTTTCTACTTTCAGCGTGCATACATTAAAGAAAATTCTATTGTCAAAACAGCACGCCACACTGACTGAAATTCCACTATACACGTGGTAATTACTCCACGACCCATGTATCGTCATGGCTACGAATTGCCAGTAGGACGATGGTAAAAGGTGGATGTGGCAAAGGGTAAAAACGGATGTCTATGCTAAGGACATCTGCATTTTATCCATCATACACAGCCATGCCTCTGGACCAATAAGTGGTATATAACCATGCATTAATTTTGACCTTTGGGCGCTGGATGTTACTTTGCATATCGTTCGAGTTAAAACTGTAAGTTGGCAAAGTAAAAAAGTTGGCAAATATGGGTTTACAATACTAACATCTTGCTCCACTTAGTAGTCGTCATTGTCATTGTCATCGCATGATGTCACTGTAGGCCTACATCATCATTGTGCATTGTCGCGCGTCGGCGTCATCGTATATCGTCTCTGCGTGTCTTGTCACACATTGTGTCGTCGACTTACGTTGATTGCATTTCGTCATGCGTTACTGCGCATCATCGTCATTGTATCTTGCCGTTGAGCATTGTCGTCGTCAAGTGACAAAGCAGACCATTGTTTTCTGAGTAAAAGCCTACCGGTAGACGAATTCGCGATCAGGAATTAGGCTACTGTCTAAGCCTATGCAGAGTGTGAACTGTGAAGAAATTCACAGCAGCAGTTATAATTACAGAGCGAATGATTAAAAAACTCAACAACTTTCATGACTGATAATATACATGACAACTGTTATCTTCACATCCGTATTTTACCCACACACCCGCACATTTTATCCGCCTTTTACTCACTGCCACATCCGCTTATTACCTATAGCTTTGCCAGTAGTCAGAAATTTGAAACTACACTGTGTCCCCAAAAAAAACATCCCCGACATTTTCGACTGTAACGTAAAGAAGGATTATCGGATTTTAATAATTTTTGGTACGAATATTCCTGAGACAACTTGTCGTCAAGTGACAATTTAATTTCCCATTTCGCTCAACATCTGTTTCTACACTACCTGGGGAAAATAGAACAAACAAAATATCACTTT
>Ga0056128_1006313_pt1 | contig 14967 bp, 7 predicted proteins | sample WorMetLIZISLAND2_FD_71113 | JGI IMG/M metagenome (GOLD analysis project Ga0056128, IMG submission 71113) | Marine gutless worms symbiont microbial communities from Max Planck institute for Marine Microbiology, Germany - Olavius geniculatus... ...
TAGATTATAATTAGGCACACGGAGAGGCCCATAAGCCCCGCCCACTGACCAGGCTACAGGCCAAAACAGTGGGCGGGGCTTATAGGCCTCTCCGTAAGCCTATTTATAATCTACTCTTATGTCAGTCGGCAATATCCCCACGAATTATTGATAACAAAAATTTCCTGTTATACCCCGTTCACACAAGGAAGCTGGCTTTTCTAGAACGTTGGAATTATAACGTAGACTGTAAAGCTAACAGCCTATGCTGTTTGTTCCAGCTTTCAACTGAGATAAATAATAAACGAGTTAGGCCCATTTCACAAGGAACGATCGACGCGTTCGACGCCTAGATACTGTTATGATATGTTGAGGCTGAGAAAAACGATGATCAGGTAAAATGCGGTGAATGGAGTCGGTTGCGGGACGGACGCGATGGATCGGTCACGTGACCGATGCTGGACGCTGACGCTCGAAGTCCGATGACGCTGCTGCTGCTGCTGCTGATGATGATGATGCTGATGATGATGATGGAAATGGATTCGTTCAAGTTGTGCCACCTTTAGCAGCGACAGTTCGGCGTCTGTTATTAGTGTCACGTGACGCGAGTTGACCAGGTAACTCAGAGACTTTGCTGGCGTCACGCAGTCCTGGACATAACAATGATATTCATCTTTATTTACCAGAAAGTAGCCAGACAAAACGAAACAATATAATGTTCAAACGAACACAGAGTCTGTTCAATTCATCTCGATAGCTTACAGTAAAGTCCGTATAAGTGAATATTATACAGCATGCACTGCATATAATCGCAGAAACAATGTTTAACTGAACGTTTTAACTAATAATCAAATATCATAACATGGCTTAAAATTTTTCTATTCATCCTTTGATAGGGACGCAGTGTCTGTAGGTCGACCAGGAACACTGACTGCTGAAATTACTAACCACGCTTTTTATCGTTTATTATTACGCTAAAATTGTTTCACGTTTTGACGATCGTATATTGTTATTATAGCCACTGTTTCAACTTATCAGTTAAATCAATAAAACACCAACCATAACAAGAAGCCCAGATGTCGCTAGGATAGCCGATTGTACTGATTGTCAGTGACCTTCAAGGTCATCCAAGGTCGATGATTTTTATTTTATTTGAAAGGGCGTGTGCCAATTCATATTAGTGATTAATAGTAACCTTGGCCGTATCTCTCACAGTTTTCGAGATAGGGCTAGTTTTCCGTTGGAAAACGCACATTTTTTCTCCACCCGTCTATTCAACTCCAAATTCAAAAATGTTTTGCATGCATTAGATCGCTGAAATTTTACACGCTTAAATATACTACACAGGACTAATGACTCGTGTAAAAGTTTTCCCGTACGACGTAAAGCTTAGCCACAATACATCCCTTACTGACGGACAGACGACAACGACAACCATTCCTATAGCTCGACCGTTATAAAAGTACGGTCGGCTAAAAACGCTAACCGATTATCTGCTATGAATTAGCATACGACTGTTTCCACTGGGAACTGATAAAATATATTTGTATTAGAGCTACATATAATTCCTGGCCGTACTACGAGTTTTACTCGTCCGTCCGTCTGTCTGTCCCTCCGTCACCATCACGTACGGGTTTATGATAAACCAAAAACTTTAAAAAATATTTTAAAACAAACTCGGTGTGAACGTTCCCCGGAACAGAAGTAAGCGGTTTGTCAGTGTTCAGTTCGAAAGGTCAAAGGTCAGCCAGACGGCAGTACAATATGTCGACACTGGGCCGACATCGTTTTCTCTAGGCTACACACATGTACCTGGTAGTCTTGTGCTATCGACTGTTTAGACCGAGACGACGCCACTTCAAAGATGACGTTGCCGTCATAATGCCGATGATACACGAGTCGACATAACTGCAACATTATATACGCTGGCTCGCAAAAATGTCAAACACCACATTGAGTAAATCAACAAAGATCCAGAACCCTACGGCGCCCCGGTGCTGCGGATGAGGGGCGCCATAGCAAGTGACATGATATGATATGACGTAATATGATATGATACATATTTTTGACACATTTTTTTGTTTTGAAGTAAAATGCGAATAACATGTGTTCTATTTTGCCAATGCATTTTACGAAAAAACAAATACGTTAGCAGTACAAAAATAGTATATTCGTAAAGAATTTAAGCAGAAAGCGATTTTTATAGTTGTCACAAAAATTGTGAATAATTATTTTTCAGCATTACGCGATAACGTAATTCGATGCCGGAGATAATGTTCAGGCCTACCTAACAGAATGGTGCTTGATACTAAGAAACTTAGCTTCATGTGTAGTGACAAAAAACTTTTTACCATTTTTACCACAAAGCAAAAATAATTCAGCTAATGTGTCAGGGTTGCGTTTTCATTCAGCGTTTTAACGTTTCATTATATTTTTTCATCAAAGCGCGTTTTAAATGTTCGCAGTTTTTTTCCTAACCTTTGTTGCATTTTCGTATGTACAGGTAAGAACGGCGGACGCATGGAAGGCCCATATACCTGTTGAGCGGCATCAGCGTTGAGCATGGCTGAGAGTTTGGTTCGGACGCTGTCGACATTGAAACGTAACGGCGAGTGCATCTGAATCAGATGTCGCTCTGTCAGACTGTAGCCCACGTGCAGAAACAGACCTATACGTGCAGCATAAAAGTGGACATGTGAACATGAATAAATAATAGATTTATGTCGTAATCAGACTGCATTTATAGATAAGTAAAATTGCACTCACCTCCGTCGATCACAGAAGGTTATATCTTACCAAACTGTCTGCAAGATCAATCCAATTTTTGAACACATTTTTGACTAAATGCTTTAGGAGAAAGTCACGATACATGGCCCTAACGGAAATACGATTGAATATTGTTGGCGACCGCACTCGCGGTCCAGATCGAGATTTTTTTAGCACCGAGCAAAGCGATTGCTATAACGATTACTGTAGTGAGTACACGTGTGCGATTCCTGCAGGTAGACAATAAAAAATCTGTAAATGTTTTTTAGTTATCATTATAAGCTTAATTCTAATTAATATTACAGTTACTGAATGGCAGCCTACACAAGTACATAGCAATAAAGGAACGAATAAAACTAAACTACATTTCCTACCATACTGCTATTACGTGCCTAACCAATGACAAACATGGGAACCGACCAGCTTTTGGTTCCTGTCTGAATCTCGACTTGGCACAAACCATCTCAGCTTTGATACAACGACAGGGACCTCGTTCCGGCAGACTAAACGACGCTCCGTCAACTGCAACATGATTTATACAGTATAAAACTAATTCAAATAAACTGACAAATACAAGAAATGATCCCAGATTTATTAAACGCCAAAAAAGCTGTTGGGGCTGGAGGCAGAAATATGAAAACATTGCAAAGCATTTTCGCAAATGTTACAGAACATTTTAGCGTTTTGAAGACGACGTATAAAAAGCCCGATCCGAAAGTCTACAAATTCCGCATGCACACCGTAAGCCTAAAGCTGTTAAAAAGTAACAGTATTCTGCCACTATTAACATAATGAAACATACGTAAAGGCCTACATAAGCCGACTCATTTACACTGTATTTATTGCTTAATTAGCCTGTTACGATATGTCGACAGTTTACTGCGTTTCACTGTGAACAGTAAGAATGAGATCAAAAACTAGTGCGATGAATATTCATGTCGAAAAGCTGGTAGGTCTACACTTTCGTCAAAAACCGTCGCACTTTGCTCTCATCAAGGCGACATAAGACATAATGTTGCACGTACGATAGACGATATTGTGATGTTTGCATGCGACGCTGGGCGCACACGGCAGAGTATGACAGACCACGGACTGATTCAGATGACACTGACACAGCTCCGAACAACCCGAACTGTTGTCATACACCTTAGCACAAAGCACCTACCGTATGCTGATGATAATTACTTAACTGACAACAATTCCAAATTCTAACATTAAGAGAGCAAGTATGGAGCTAGATGTTACTAATTAAATATCATCCTCTATAATGTGAAGTCTGTGAATATGTGAAGCTGGTCGCGTGTAACGTCGTTCTGAATGTTCTGATATGAAAATAATTATGCTTTGAGCTGCATTTTTGAGTGACGTTAAGTTGCGTGTTGTCAGAAAGCAATAAAAGTCGTATCTGCACGTGCTCGCAATATGCCTACGTTATTCGTATCGTACATGACAAAACATAATTAGGCCTAAGCAAAAAACGACTGAAAAGACCGATGATGCTTTTTACCCGTATGACGGCGGGAATATTCATAAACGCGGGAATTCTGTTAGCAGCCAGCTGTCTGCAGTCTAAACACAGCACACAATTTTGTTAACAAATTTTTGAGTGTAATACCCCGTTTACACAAAGAAACATAGATGAAGCAAATACGAAGCAAACACGAAGCACATGTAGAGCTAGCTTTGTGAATGTTTTCAATATCAAACATGTTTGATACTGAAAGCATACATGAAGCAAACATGAAGCACAGTTAGAGCAATCTTAGAGCAAACTTGAAGCAAACTCAGAGCACACGTCGTGCCCTCTTAGAGCTGGCTTGATAACGGTGTACAGTACAAACATTCAACAATTATCTACCTGTGTTTCATGTTTGTTTCATGTATGCTTCCTCGTGTAAACGGGGTATTAATGTGCATAATAAACAATAAATCTAATTTGGCAACTTGACGTAGTAATATATGCTATAGTGGGTGAATGTCATGCACATAAAAACATACAGTAGGCTACATGCGTATAAAGTAAGAAATTTTCAGATAGGTGTGGTTTCCTGATACTTTTTGTCACAGCTAACAAACTTAAACCTCGCCTGCCTTAAGCCTGCTGTTATTTGAGAAAATAAACAATAATTATGTATGCAATAAAACACTCTGTAAGACCTATTTAAAAATCTGAAAGGGGAGGCTAGGTGTAGGCCTCTCTGCAGCAGAAATATTTTTTTTTACTTTAGGCCGGTCTATAATTATTGACGTAATTATTTTTTTCTTTTTTTCGTAAATTCATTTCACTTTTAAACATGTCAGGCGCAATGGCCCGCAAAATACGCCGCTAAGCTAATTCAAACCGGTAAATTTGGTGGAAGAGATCACGTGACGATCGGTGTCCGTTGATGACGACCAATCAGCGACGGTGCGCCTTGTTGTCAACTCAACCTCAGTTTGAGCGGCTGAGTTTCCTCCTGGCAGATCTGTGCAGCCAATAACGACATCGTGCTTTTTGGTAATTAATTCTACAGTGGCTACATTTTCTTACCTCCAAAACAATAAAAATGCAATTGACAGCTTATACAGTTTCCAGGAAGCAAACTCGAAACAAGACGGAAAACAACTAATTACATAAATGCAAGCTTGTGAATGTTAGTTCGACTTTCTAAGCGGCCGTTCCAGACGCCACATTTCGCGTCTTGCCCGTCTGTCCAATGGTCTGTCTCTTACGGGCGCCTCAATCGAAACAAAAATGCGTGCGTAGATAAACCAAAGTTGGCGTGGACGTTTCCCAAAGCATCAGTATAACAAAAGTAGTAATAATCTAGCCATGTGCACGACATACCGTGACAAGCGAGGTTGTTTGCTGCCTGGAATCGTGCCTGAACACGTTGACATCTTTGTCTGACATCACGTGACATTACGACCCCCTCGCAGCTGCACGTTAGCAGGTCAGGCATCAGAGTATTCAGTTCTTTCACTGCCTTCATACACATCTGCCTGTCACACACACAGACAATCATTGTCTACTTCTCACTGAAAGCGATCAGAAATCTCAATTTTTGCCGAAAACAATGCTGCCAATACAGCGCATCTAAAACGGCTTTGCCTCAACATTTCGCCGAAAATTTTACGCAAACGTTTGTTAAAAAATTCTTTATCCGGATTCAGGAACCCTAAACGTTTTCTTTCTTCAATCCTTATTTAGAAACAAATTAAGTTACTTGCTCACTTGCTTTTTTTACTTATATTTATTCATTTGTTTATCTTACACGTGACAACCGTCGATGTTCAGTTTGATCCCGATTCTGCAAAATGCAAGATAAGATTTAAGCGGTTGCCATCAAATGGTTACTACAAGTATGGGTGACTGTCTGCGGACAAGCAGTCAATTGCGGTATATAACTAACACTAAAGCCAACTCAGTCTTTCACCCCTCCGGAGCAGGCAAATCGAGTACCAGCCTGCTTCGCTGGGATTAGGCCCTACTTATAGTGGGTGCACGTCCATGGCACATGTGTGATTCCATATGGCAGGTGACGCTTCTTAACTTTGCCATCGGCTTTCCAATAAAAACATTCTCTACCCTTTAGCGAAGGTTTAACGTACGTACCACTGTTGATCGGAGCAGTGTAGCGGTCTGTCGGTCTCCCTACAGTATCGTCTGTGACTGCTGAGCACAGCGCTACAGCCGCCAGACTGCAGACAACGTCGACGTACTCCCAGGCACGAGCCGTCATCGGTGACGTCACTCTCTACGTCATCACGTCCACGTGACTCAACATCATCGCTGCTGACGTCATTGCCCACCAACTCCGCTTCTGATTTCATTGCCATTGCAATTAACATCAATCAGTCAATCTATCAGTCAATTAAATTAGAGTTTCTAGGCTAAATATCAGAACTACTTCAAAGTTTAAACTGAATCTGAATAACAACGATTACAACGTGCGTCACGTAGATAAAAACAAACGATAAAAGACTGAGATAAATAAGAACGCGTTTAATTAAAAAAATACTTAAAATACTGTAAACACTGAGTAAAATGTTAGTCTACATTTACTTGGCACGTTAATTGAATTCATAGCTTGCTTGCTCCCAGACCAACTCAGCATCCTACTTTCCGTGGGACGGAAAATCAGTAATAGCTTACGGGCAATGGGATAAAGGCCTAGTTTGGCTGATTGGGGCGGTGGTATGTCCGTATAGCTACAAACTGCGGGTGCAATTGTTCGTTGAAGCGGACAATAGATGGCCGTATAGTGCGCTGAGGTATCATTAGCTCATGCCATAACGCCAATCAGCTGCCACTTCCAAGATTGTCATATCTCTTCTGGTCACGAGCTCGTTTTATGTAAGAAGCGCTCTAGCAAGTAGAACCTAGTGGACTTTACCTTACCTTTAGCTACGTAAAAAAACCTACCAGTTTACAGCTGTGTGTAAAGACGATGTGATGATATCAGTCCTCTAAAATAGCAAAAATCATTTGGGTAACCTTAAATGGGGCTATGCATATGGCGTCCTTACAAGCTGGCTATAGGCGCAAAAATATTGCAAAAATCTTTTTCACAAGCCGAGCTATAGCCAATTTGTCCCAAATTTTGTTGCCATGGCAACGGGAATCGGTCGGGAAAAATGCAATTGGCAGCATCCGATAGCACATCCCTGAAAACCCCCCTATAAACGCAAAAAATCTCACAAAATTCTTTTACGCAAGCCGAGTTATAGCCAATTTTGTCCTAAATTTCGTTGCCATGGCAACGAGGGTTGGTCGGGGAAAATGCAATTGGCAGCATTCGATTCCCGAAAACCCCTCTATAGGCGCAAAAATCTCGCAAAAATCTCTTATACAAGCCGAGTTATAGCCAATTTTGTCCCAAATGTCGTTGCCATGGCAACGGGGGTCAATCGGGGGTAAATATAAATGTCACAGTTAATTAGGCCGTTCTCGAAAACGATATCCTAGAACCAAAAATTACGACTCTATCTTGCAAACAACCGAAGTTATGACAGTTTTAAAAAAATTTAAATTTTCTCCATAAGCGCCAAAGTAATTTTTTTGAATTTTTTGAATAAATAAGTAAAAAATAAAATTTTTGCTTTACAACATTAAAAAAGGCACTTCCTTGCACAGAACCGCGTCATTTGACGTATTAAGCGTAAAAATCGGTCTAACGGACTCGCCTGTAGGCGAGTTCAAGAACCAAAAAAAGTGTAGTAAATTTCGAACAGGAGGGGTGTATAATTCACCTATATGGAAAGCAAAAACCCCTGGGCGGATTGAGCCCAATTTTTGGTGGTAGGCGTCCACGACGTAATCACGCCGTTCAAATTTGGTTACGATCGGTTCAGGGGTTTTGGGTTGGCTGAGGGTCAAAGTTTGCCTTTTTCATATAGTTTGAAGGTCGTCCTTACAACACTCAGACTATCGTGTGAGGTGTGATACATGATACTTAGGCTGCTAGGACTTACGAACGCAGGAATGCAGAAAAATCATTCGATGTACGTGCAGACATTGCTGTAGGTCAGCGTCTGACGGGTCGCAGAGACAGTTCTTGAAGTAGATGTTGGTCTGCAGCGCTCTCAGCACCGAGTTACAGTGAAGACGCTGCGATGTTTCACATGTGTTCACTGCATAGACACATCGCCACTAAAGTACAACAGCTTGTTGTAGATAAAGCGCCTTTTCTTAACACCACCGGTTCCGCATATCATGTCATCTACGTTGGCTGATTTAAATAAACTTTATATACAGTTTAGAGTAATCTGTGTACGCTGTTCGCAATAAAATAAAAGTAGCCAAGTGTCAGTAAATGTGATAAAATCAAAAAGCTACAATTTGGATTTCAATTAAAACTTAAGAGGTAAAATTAAGAATAACACGTCTTGAGTTGGGCCTATTACTTGAACGCTGCGGCGCTGTTTTGTGGGTTTTGTCTCCAGCCGAAACTTACTTGGTGACTGTACGCTGTGTTTCAGAAAATGTCCCACTTTGTCAGTTGTCCATATCTATCCTAAACATAGGTAGATTTTCAAACGTTTTCACCGACACACTGCGGAAAATTTGCAACAAAACTAGCCTATCATAGAGATCTCGCCAGGCTTTAAACGCGTCGAAACACTACCTGGTGAAATAGGCGTTTTCTAAAATCGCACCAATCGAAGCACAGTACCGGCAAACCAATGATGTTATTATCACGCACATTGTAGTATATAGGTAAATTTGTAATCGGGATAAAGCCGACATCAACGGCAACGCTGCTACTATATGAACGTTGTGTTTTACAGCAGCCGTGTTTTCTCGTCTCTAGAATCGTAGTCGTATACATAAACTAGCAATGCATGCAGTGCAGGATGGCGTGCGATGTGACTGTAGAACTGACATTGTACAGGAACGGATGCAGCAATCAGTGTCGTATTGTGCCGTGCTTACGAACGAACAGTTCATGCCAGTCTCATCAACGCATAGAGCTCTAGCTTTGCTGCATGCTGAGAATGATGTTAGGTCATCTTTTAGACATTTCCGGACTCACACGTTCCGGTTCTTCTTACTGACATATTTGGAGAAAGAAACATAATTTGGCCCAAACGTGTCGATATTCTGATAAACGAACAAGTTTCAACAAAAAATTTTGAGCTAATGCTCACGAGACGCGTGAAAGCCTATAGCAGTTCAGTTCCTGTTCGGAAACTGTCAGTCTATCTTAAGCCATTTATTTCATCGCAGTTCATTCTTGGAGTGTGCGCTGCAGCTAAAGATCGCAAAAATCAATAAAAAACATCTTACTTTAAAAGTTGAGGGTCTTTCAAAGTTATCGATGTTGATACGACTAAAAAGCTCGTCACTAGTGCTTGTTGTGATAGGCAGCATGCCCATGCCTCTCTGCAACCGTTTTCACGAAAGACTGTCCAATAACAGTAAAATAACGACTTCTACCAGAGTACCGCTCTTTGATACCCTCGTGCGCAGTTTTTCTTGAACCTAGAAAATCGAGACTTGGACCGTTGAAATCTACGTTCAATGCTGAAAATTTCATATGCAGCTTCTCCATGTCTATCTCAAATGATTTCGGCACAATTCGCTCTTGAAATGTGTCGCGCAGCCCGAAATCCCCAAACAATCCATAAAACCCCTATTTTGGAGCTCAAGGTCATCTAAGGTCATTGAATTCGGTGGCAATTGAGAGCCAGTGTACGACTTCCTATTAGTGATTAATAGTAACCAAGGCCCTATCTCGCACCGTTATTGATAATCTTTATTCACACAAAAGCAGTGTAGAATGAAACCGAGACAAACAGAAAGTAAAACAAACAATAAACCTAAGTTATACAAACATAAAAAGCATACCAAACACAAGCTTTAAAATGTTCGTGAGAAAGTTTACCTACAGAATAAACTAAACATAATTTGTTAAACTCAAAAAACCACACACATCGAAAAAATATTGTGAACAGAAATAATATGAGTACTTTGTTTAAACAGAAAACATAATCTGCGTAAATCAAATACATAGGATATAGGCAGAATACTAAGACAATATTGCACATACAACAAATTAACCTCATCGTTTAATTTTAAAATTTTATGCAGGGCAGTTTTCCAAGTAACATACAGGGTTGGGCGATTAGCTTTAGAAACGGTAACAGCTTCAAAACCATATAATAAAATCGGCGACTTATTGGCTAAAAATCGCAAATTTTTCCCACCCACCCCTTCTCATTTAGCGCCGTCGTTCGTGGGTGACCGCCTTCGAATTTATGGAAGAGCTTTGCGGTTCCTGAAACTAGAGTCTTCCAGGCAGCCGATGGTAAAGATTTGATGATCCTACCTTGCACCGTTTTTGACTGATCCACTCGTGTGACGGGTGGACAGACGGACAGAATTGCGACGGCTAAGACGCGCTGAAAGCAGTAGCTGCTTCCACCCGTAAAAACTTCAGTCTGTGACTTGGCCCATTAGCAAACATGACAGAGTAGCAAATCAACGTTGCGAGAAAATCTGTTTGGTCATTTTGTCCGGTGGCATTTAGCGCGTAATTGGCGACAATTTGCCGCACCGTCTAGCAAGTCAGTAAGTAGCGCTTGGCGTGTAATGGTCTGCACTTTGCACTGGACGTCTGAAACAATTGGCGCTAAACAGAAAAAGACTCTTGTGAAACGTGAAGTCTGTGGACTGCGTACTCACAATTTGTAGGTCCGCAGGTGGTCTGTATCTACGCTACACAGTGTAACTGCTTGAGTTGCGGATAGATGGATAAATTATCATAAAGAAATACAGCATAGTGTGCAGTAAGGCTGTGCCTACATGTACAATAAAGCTGAGCAAAACTAAAACAAAGTCGCGTGCGATTTGCATGCTATTTCTGAAGTTTTGTTCTAATGTTACCAGCGTTATCATACATTACTGAACTTTGAAAAATGCTCAGTTATCTCCAATTCATGTCCAGTGTTACAGTAGGCCTATAGCACTTTCCCATTTGGAAAAACACTTCCTTTGGACATTCAAATTTTTTCTTCTGCTGTTTTCGTCACCAGTAAATTTTTTTTTCTACAACTTAACAGCGGTAGAGTTTCTGTTGACATTGTGAACTATATGAATTTATTTATTTACTTACATATTTATTTGCGAAATAAATTTCGTCCTTTAACTAACGTCCGTGGCTGCGTTGTAGCCGTAGCTTATATTCCAGCACTAACGTTTCAGGCGACTACCGCTTAAATTCTTTAATTATTGAAACTGCAGGGCGATTTTTTTTTGCTTTTAGGCGTCTTGTATACGTTTACCTTAAAATTGTTTTATATTTGTATTTTTCAATATGATTACGGCTTTTTTCCGTCGTGTGTGATTGAACCAGTCAACTCAGAGATGTATATCTGCTTTTACGATAGTGTCCAGGCTTATTAGACAAGAAAACGATACCGTTGTGCAGTACAGAACCTGTAAAACAGTAGCCTATATAGCGGCCTACGTAGAGACTCAAAGCGCCGATGGCTCAATACAAGTGGCTAACGCTGTTTTGCCACGCAACGATTCACGCAGGTGACTTGATTTGGGGCGCCGGAAATTAGCCGCTTTGCTTTGCCAAAGCGTCGCGCATCTTCGGGCGATCATTCTTTCGAGGTACCTTCCGTCGGCCACTCGACTGGCTGTGAAATAACGTTACCTATCACTGAGTTAACTGCAATACAAACCTCATAAAGTACTAGGCCTACTGCGCGGTGCGTCGGTAGACCGCATGCGGTCAATTTTATGTGAAAAAGTTGCAGCAATTTGTTGCCCGCGTGTCACTTGCCTCACGGCTATGCAGAAACGCTGACGAAAGATCGAATATTAACGTCCTTTCTATGATAACGCGTTATTTTCATTTCATTTAGTAAATTGTGTGGCAGAAAAATAATTTAATTTTATTGTTTTTGTGAAGTGATATTTTCTCATCTACAGTAAAAATGACTGTAATCAGTTCAAAGGCAGAAAATACTTTATAGACCTACTCCTGACTGCAGGAAATGATGATGGTCAGTTTCAAATTTCAAAAGTAAATTAATATACTGTATTCTGGTAAAAAAAAACTTTTAGAATATGCTGAGAGTAGCTGCCGTGTCCTAAACCATTGCAAAAAAATAAACATGCGAAGCGATGTGAAGCCCTAAATAATACTACGAGTGGTGTTTCGTGTGACTTTGATCAGTAAATTTTTGATCACGAAACCTGATAATTTCGCAATTTTTACATTTTTACACTATTTTAATTTTTTGTTCATTTTTTTCTGGTTGTTAGTGCATTAAGAAAAAAATCCTTTTCCTAACTTTTGTAGATTAAACTGAAAGTACGATGCTACCGTGCAGTTGCATGACGTTGAAGGAGTGTCGAAAAGCTGATGATGATGTTTTTGTCCGCAGCACCAGCAGCTGCAGCAGCAGCGCGGTCAGGCAGAGTACAGTGTATAGGGATGCATTGACGACGTGAAACCGGCGGAGAAAGCTATACTAAGTGCGACTGCAGTGAGTTGAGAGTTAGTTTCACAGAGATTAGCTCACGTCACTCTAACACCGTCCCCATCACACGTCATCGGTAGCCATCATCAGTGACGTCACTCTTTATGTCACCACGTCCATGTAATCGGTATCTAGCCTAATCATCTTTATCGATCTCTCTAGGCTACTCGCTACAGCAACTGTCCATCAACGACGTTCATTTTCGTTTGACGTCAACAGGCAGTCTTCTTCTAAAAAGGCTCACAAAAACCAAAAAAAACTAGTTAAAGACGTCGACCCAGAGCCGACATATTATTCAGCTGTCCGCTTAGCGCAGTGCAGCCCTGTCCCTAACCATAATCCTAACCAACCCTGACTTTCGATCTTTAGAACTGAAAAATTGTACACCGGTTACCTCTGCAAGGGAAACGTTCAACCCAACATTAGCTTTTCTATTTTTGAGTTATACAAACACGACGTACGTTACAGCCTAGACGGACAGAGGGATGGACGAGCAAAACCCGTAATGCGGTTTATGAGAATCTTATTTCTGATTTCACGGTCTCAGTCCGAAGACAAAAATGATTAAGTGAAACTGCTTAAGATTAAGTAAAATGGTTTTCGTTTAAACTTGGAAAGCGACGAAGCAAAAGTATTTAGTTTATAATACCTCGCTACATTTGTATATTTTTATTCAACGAATTACACTGTTAATATAAGGACGTTTCATATAACTGTAATCTAGCTATCATTTTTTTTTCAGTTATTTCGTAAGCCCTAAGTTACTTCCTGCGAATTTGACCGATAGCGCAAACGTACCTGACTGGTCGCAGACCTTGTCGATGGTCTGAAGCAGAACGCGACACGTGATGTCGACGTCACATCGCACTTGCGCCTCAGAGCACGAAAGAGACCACGTGTCTATGACGTCATCGCCACTGACCACGCCCTCTTCTGGTACCAGACCATGTGACACGGCCCCCAGCAACAAGCCAATCGCCTGCCACCGGAAGTAGATGCAACACCGTAATGTCATTTCGACCGGCGACTTCCGGTTTCTGCTGCATGATAAATATAAACGAGTTGGTTAAATATGAGTATAACGATATTTTATAGACATCGCGTATTATACAGTGTGTCTCAAAAACGTCCCACTTGTTATTGTCCACATCTTTGCTAAATGCTAGTCGATTTTCAAATAATTTCACGAAAGAATTTGTGAAATTTGTCAACATGAAACTGACGAAAATATTCATAACAATGACAAAATGAAACGTTTTTGGAACACAGTGTAAATGTATAAATAGGACATTTTTAGTTTGTAACCAATTTAATGTACTCTTCGCGCATTATCCGCAAATATTTAAAAAATAGCCCTAGAACCAAACGGAGCGGATCGAATGACCCGTTTCTGAGACAGACATATGACATCATGGTCAACTGAATTTTTCAGGACGCAAGGTCGGTCGTCGATCGGTCTTCGTATGAAATTCATTATACTGGTGCCATATGATACGCTAAATCAACGAGGCGAACGAGGAGTAAGATACAGACAGAAAGATACATAGCAAAAAATGCATATTGAATAAGATGCGTATAATAAGATAAAAAAGGTTAATCGCAAAGTCTTACTTCAGTAAAAACAAAAAATTTTCGAAGGCCGTGCATACATGTCGAATAAAATGTTGCGTAACATATAATAATTTTCAAAATCTTACAACACATTTTTGCATATTATAAACATTATTAAAGACAACACCCTTGTTAAACGTTGGACGTAAAATAAAACACTAGTTTAAAATGAAATTCAAAAATACACATAGCCACAGCCTCAGCTAACAAATCGTGTATCGCAATATTGACAATATTGTCCGGCTGTCCGGTAAATTTTAAATCCTTTTTGTTAAAAGTGTTAAAATCATCCGTTGTACTGACAATTTGGCATTTCAATTCAGCATCACATATTTTTATTTTGTTAATTTGTATTGTAATAACGCGAGTACAAAGAAACGAAAATAAACTGAAATGATAAATTTTAGTTCAGTTAAGTTTAGTTCAGTTGATATCTGTCTATTTGTACACGCCGTTAAGTGATTATAACTTACCTGCAAAAGCGAGACGCACTGCGGGAAGATGCTCTGCTTGAATGACGGCCACAAATCCAGATAGAGTGGGTGTAGGATCGCCAGCAAGTTGAACAGTCACCCGCACTGGCAGAGTGACGCAGCTAGCGACGACGTGCTACTGCTACTGCTGCTGCTGCTG
>Ga0056128_1006314_pt1 | contig 14966 bp, 6 predicted proteins | sample WorMetLIZISLAND2_FD_71113 | JGI IMG/M metagenome (GOLD analysis project Ga0056128, IMG submission 71113) | Marine gutless worms symbiont microbial communities from Max Planck institute for Marine Microbiology, Germany - Olavius geniculatus... ...
CTCACGTCAAACTTAGCCAAGTGCCGAAAATACATTTGGTGCATGTTTAGCCTAAGAAACTAGGGGCCTACCGCCTACTGGTGGAAAGTCGACTGCCCCACCCTATGTCTCAAACGTTGCCCTTGAAAAACACGCTTTGAGCGTAGTAGTACGTATCCATCCATCCATCCATTTTATTCAAACCAGGCAACGTGGCCCAACACACATACACACAGACACAAAGAATAAAAACACTACACAGTAAAACCTAGAAATAAAACCTACAAAATACACAACATGCAAGAGAAAGCTACACACAAAACTTTGTTACTATACACACAAGTCTGTTGTGACACAGTTCTTTACATCTCAAAAAACTCCACTCAGTCCTCACTCCTCGATGGACGGAGACGCCCCTACAACATGATAAATACTATAAGCTACTGTTTTTATGCTTTTTTGCATGCTGTCCATTGAAGAGCTGCATGCATGCAATACGAAAGCCTGGCACATAAAGCACTGATCATAAATTACCGACTGAACGGAGAGTGGGGTCGCGAAGTCGGCTCCTCCCTGCAGCCGGAATCCCCAAGCTTGAGCCGAGGCATCACGGCTTAGCTGAACGGTGAACGTCTCCGAGCCCGGGTTCATTGTAAACCACACTCAGCTTGCTCTGGCCACCGTACTTTTGTAGTATTTTTACTCACCGTGACGATCGAATTATGCGCAATTATATGCGTCCTCAGGCGTCTGTTGACAACAATAGGCAGTCACACTACGGCCGTACGGCGTACGCTACGTCCACACGCGTATACGGGCGGATACGCCACCTCCGTGGTCTTAGCGCAACGATGAGCTGCGAACTTGCGAAGCCGCTACGAGCACGCGCAAATATCTGAGCGATTATTCACTGACGCATAGCTACAGCTAAGAGTAGGCCTGCGGCAGACACCAGCGCTCAATCGCTCCTGCAGTCACTGGTAGCTGACTTGACATGCTCAGCGTCGGGCAAACGAGTGAGTGCATGGATGCCTGGGTGGCCGAGAGAGTTCGCTTCATGCGGAACTGGGTCGACGGGCGCTATAGACGTTGATATCACAACAGTTGGGGGAGAGAGGGGACAAACAGTGGTGAATTGACTGAATTCTTCCTTCTTCTCCAACCCAGGGTATATAAATAAATAAAAGGTTCTATCTATATACCATTATACCCTGCTCCAACACCTAGCATCAATGCTGTGTTCTTAGTATGCTCAGAATCTAGAGACATTTTGTCTGATTCTCTTCTCCACCCGTCTCTACCCGTAAAAATAGGCACGAAGGCCTGAAATGCAGCTGGGGGATCTGCAGGTAGCCAGCGACATTTTAAATGATTTTTTTGACTTTGGTCCCTCAATCGTCCGGCCGTGACATTTCCCGTCCCCAGTTATTTCAACAACGTAACACCCCTGGGATTTACGCAAATCTACATGGTATAAATCGATTCGCATCATACTGTATTAATTTGTAATACCGCGGTATTCACTAATATCGTATTCGCAAATGTAACCACACTACAATTAGCATAGGGAGTAGCAGCAAAAGAAGACAACATAGAGATAATAAATTTTGTTCGTTTGGATCATTTATTTGGATTGTGCAAATTTGGTTGTTTTTTGCAGCTATTTTGCGTTACATCTCGACATAATATTGCTCAACTATGGGTCGGAAGAAAAAGAAGCTAATGAAGCCGTGGTGCTGGTATCCTTTGAACGTGAAACGACAGCTTACCAAACTTGCTCGCTCGAAAATGTCCACGAGTAAAAAGCGGATGTAGGCCTATCGGCCTGCAGCGGAATAATGAACACGGCTTATGGCTGCATGGAGCAACGAATATCGAGAAGCTGGTTGAAGGCCGGTGTTTCCGTGCAGAATAAACGACTCAAACACGAATATCAACAATAACAAGTAATCCTAGATAATGCTCATGAGATGCGCAACAGCCTGTAGCAGTTTCTGTTTGAAGGTTTTTTCTTGGTCTATCTCCATCTGTTTCGTCAGTTTACTCTTGAAGTGTGCGCTGCAGCCAAAAATCGCAAAAAATCACTAAAAACCTCTATTTTAGGGGTTTATGGTCGTTCTAGGTCATCGATGTTGATATCATTAGGAAGCTCGTCATTTGTGCTTGTTAAGATAAGCAGCATGTCTCTGCCTATCTGCAACCGTTTTTGCTCTAGATGAGCCAATAGTGGTGAAATAAACTCTTCAGGGGTGGGTACCCTTATTTGGTGCCCTAGTGCGCAGGCCTCGTTGAACTTAGGGAATCGGAACTTAAACTGCTAATATCTTAATTTAACGTTGAAAATTTCATATGCAGGTTGTTTTAGTGTATCTCCATCCATTTCATCGCATTTCACTCTTGAAATGTGTGCTGCAGCCAAAAATCTTGAAAAATTCACTAAAAACCCTATTTTGGAAGTTCAAGGTTGTTTAAGGTCATCGATGTTGATCCCATTAAAAAGATGATCATTAGTGCTTGTTATGATAAGCAGCATGTTTGTACCCATTTGCAACTGTTTTCATGCTAGACGAGCAAATAGAGTTAAAAACATCTTTTTAGGGAATACCCCTCATTCACATTCTCGTTCAAGGGGAACTCTCTTACTGTGCGGCATGAAATTTTGTCACAAAATACTAGATACCTTAAGCTATCATATGGTGAAAACACGAAGTCTCTATCTCATCCCTGCTTGGATTGGTACTAGGACGTGACAGACACCAAGATGGGCACAATTACCACAGCTAATACACGCTCTCGGCTAAGTGCTGTCACACTTAAAAACCAGTCTGATACTGTTATTATGCTGACTTCTGGTGCTACATGTCGGCCTTGTAATAGTAGTACACACCGACGTCACGGCAGAACACCTCCACCAGGTGTCTCTTAAAACAGCTGACACTACTAACAGATACCACTTCGTCAGGCAAAGTGTTTGATATGTTAACTAATCTATTTACAAAGAACTGTTTTATAAGTTCATATTTACACAGCTTGGTGACCAGTTTTTATCTTAGTGGCCTGGTGGCATAAGACTTTTCGGTCATTCCATTTGAAATGGGCCAAATGACTTTAACTTTTTCAGGTGATTATCTCCAAATTGCATGAAAATTTAATGGTATACTTTAGGGTTAGAATGATGCCAAAAAAGCTACCCAATACCCAATACTGTTGGGTCCTGCCGATACCAATACCCAATACCCCAGTGCCCTGCCCGTTGCCCAGTGAAGCACTGTATTGATTTAATGTATTGATTTTTCTGCAAACTCCGGCCTATGTGAATGCTATGGCTAGTAAAAATAGTCAATGTTTGATGCATTAAACAGTGTTTTCAAAGGTTTAATATGCAAATAATTTACGACTAGGATTAAGTTATTGTATATCCATTGCAGTTTAAATGTTCAGTTTCAAAACGTTGAGTTTTCAATGTTCAGCATACAGGTAATCTATGACTTAAGTCTTCAGAATATTTTATTTACAGTTAAACATATTTTAGATTATGCTTAATGAAGAGCAGTTTTTCCGAAATACAAAAAATAAAATTTTAAAATAGTTTTCTGCCAGTTTTTACTAATGAAGATTTTTGTGCATTGGATTATTCTGTGTAGGCCTATCATGTTGTTCGTCTTTATATTTAAAAATTCTTTTTTAATTTTAAAGGTCCTGCAAAAACATTTGTCCTGGAAAATTCTTGTAACTTTTTGTCAGTAAAAGTGTGGGAACCCTGCTTGCAACACTAACATGCTAGGCCTACGAGTTTGAAACTTTGTAAACTTGGTAGCAAAGAGCCTTGCGCTTGACTCTTATGCCAAGATGCGCCTGCTATAAGCTAGATCCCCACATGACGTCTAAGTATTAATTAAAACCAACAGCACAGTCTATTTACAGCTCTGTGTAAAGGTGGACTGTGAGCATTAGGCCCGATGTAGGCCTAACCTGACACTCGGGAGCTTCAACGTCTCGCCGAGACGTTTACCGTGATGTATAGTGAAACACATTGACAATGACATTGACAATACGGATTAATTAACTCGCACCATGGTAAGCGCTTTCTATTTGTGATATTTTGGGTTTTTGCACTTTATTTTGACAATTATCACTGAATAATTAATGGCTTGCACCATAAAGAATTGCTACTGCAGTGCTGTAGACATGAGCCATTATGTTTATCACAATTTGCAAGCAACTGAAATTAGTAAACTACAGCTGATCATAGCCTTATACGTCGTCTACATTTGGCTGATAGTATTCATTATGACATCATACACTTTATCTTTATTGCGACTAGGTTATTTTATGACGAAAAAAGACTGGCATAACATAATTCTGCTTTATGATAAATAAGTAAATGAAAGAGTAAAAACACTGGAAACGAATATGTCTAAGCCACAAAATGTCCTGCTGGTTAGTATCGCTCTAACTGCAGCTACAGCATGCACAATGCGTGCCTGCACAAAACTTCTTGACGAGACGCAATGGCCCAAGACCCAAGATGAGACCTACTGGGCCAAGGCCAAGACCAAGACATATTGCTCCGAGACCGAGATGAGACCCTAGACGCATCGGTCCGAGACCGAGACAAGATGTTAGTACGTCTCGAGACCGTCTCGAGACCGAGACGTCGCGACTGAGACCGCATCCCTGGAAATTTGCATCTCTTAACTTATGGCAAATTTTAACAGACAATAACTTCACTATTAATACGGCTAGAACCATGAAATTTACAAGATTAACAGAACTTATGGTACTGATGTGTGAAATGACTAAAAACATGTGACATTAAAATATATTGATATTGAGTGCCAAACTTGGCCTTTCAGAATGCTGAGACCTGAAAATAGCCATTTTCCGCATGGGTTAAAACCCAGAAACACGCATAGATTACCGCTGTTTGAAAAAGATTTCTTCTGTAAAATGATTATGGTGGCCTCATTCAAACACTCGTAACTCAAAAAGTACTTGGAATATAGGAGTAAAATTTTGCACAGTGCCTACAGATACATTTACCAGTATTTTATTAAATTTTCGTGCAATTTGGAGATAGTCATTCGGATGGCTATCGTCCATTTCAAATGGAATGACCCTTTTCTAACATTAATGCATCAGTTAGTATGAAACTGGCATCATACATGTGACATAATTTATATATCATATCTAAATCGTGTCCGTTGTCCCATCTTATATATCTTAGTAATGCAAAGAACTGTTTTATGGAGTATGTTCTTTAACGAAGCTGCTTGCCACACACAGGTACTGCAACCGAGAGTTTGATGATGAAAAGATTTTGGTGCAGCATCAGAAGGCAAAGCACTTCAAGTGTAACATCTGTCACAAGCGACTTTTCACTGGCCCTGGACTTTCTATTCACTGCATGCAGGTATGTTCTATAAAACGTAGTGTAAAGTTTTTTTAAGCCATAAGACTCATATCGATGATTTCCATTTCCTTAGTCCTTAGCTAGACACCATCTTACACTTTAAGACCGCGGATATTGGGCTAATGCATTGTGCGGTGTGCCTGTTTACATCCCAGCTTTCATTAGTACTCTTTGCCCCTGCCCATGGAAGGATGGCCAGGCTGAGTTGACTTGGATGGCTGGTTACATACCGAGATGGTTTGCCCACCTGCTGATGATTACCCATTCAAGTACTAACATGATTAACTTCTTTGGTGGTCCAACGGATGAAAAAACTGGACTGTTGTTGAGCAAATTGATAGCTTAGCGACAGTTTCTGGTAGAAAGTCGAAATTCAGACTGCTGTTATTTCACTCTGCCGTTAAGAAACTACTCACTCACTCACTCTGTGATAAAGGAAAACTGAGTCCAATCTATGTGCTACTGCCAAATACAGCATAATTCCAGGTGTGGTCAAGATTAGTGCAAATTAAGCCAAGTATATCTAAACACACTCATGTGCAATTTTTACACTTATTGCAGACAATATTTCGAAATTTTTCGCGTGGAGCATACTTTTGTATTGTACCACTAACTGTCATTAAGTTATCAATAGGGCCCACAGTTTACCGGAGACCGCAGAATTTCGAGCCAAGCCGCGGAATTTGCCCTTTTCCACGGAATTTTGATATTGCTGTGGAATTTCGTGGAATTTTACAGAACTTTAGAAATGTCCGATGATTAGTACGATTGTTGGCTTAAAACTAACTATATCACGGAGAAAATCAAACTGAACTGCCTAAAACTACGTCCCTACTAATAATTCTATTGTATACGGCACAATCGTAAATTTACACAATGCGACTAATTGACAAATTGCGCTTTTGAAAAGAAAAAAGATTGATAATTTTCTTTGTATGTTGCTAGCATAACTGAGCGCCATGCCAGCATCCAAAAAATGAAGTTTTTAAAACAGAATAAAGCTTAGTTTACGCACAAAGGAAAGGCTGCAGTAAGCCGCAGAATTTGGACAATTTTGCTGCGGTGAGCCGCTGAATTTTGCGAACTGGCCTGCGGAATTTGGCAAAATTTACTGCGGAAAACTGTGGGCCCTAGTTATCAACACTCACAAACAGTTAAGTTTTTCTTAGCCCACTCTGTATTGTACTGTCACTACTGTACTAACCACAGAATTATGTTCTTATTATGTGCACTGATCAGGGTTGAAAGAACTCATTTTTTAAACAGCCCAGCCTGGCGGGTGTTATTGGATAATAAGCAACATATGGAGATTTTTTTTGTTTCATTATTTCACTTAGTTTTAAGTGAAGTATTATATTCCTTGCTCGCTATAGCCAGCAGAGCTTAGTGTGGCGGGCCTTGTCTGTAGCAGGCCATCTCCACTATTTTGATGTGGGTGTGACAGGTTCACAAGGAGACAATTGATAAAGTTCCGAATGCAGTTCCAGGGCGGACAAGTATTGAGCTGGAAATCTATGGTATGGAAGGTATTCCTGACGAAGATGCCAAGGAACACGAGAGACAGCTGAATGCATCTGGTGGTAAGTTTGTTAATACCCAGTATTTGATATTATTGGGTCCTGCTGTACCAATGTCTAATACCAATACCGGTACTGGTACACTGTGATGCACTGTATTCATTTTTTGAGAAATATACGTGTATGCAGCATTAGCCTAGCTATACTGTGGCTATTACATTAACCATGTACTTTGACATAAGGAAGTCTGAGCAGTATACTATCGGTATTGGGTGTGATAGCTGTTAAAAATATATAGCCCAGTAGTACCTAGTGCTTAAATCGATAGTCTGATAGTGAATACGGTGGAATGACATTTCCTCACTTTTTCCTGGGCGACATGGAGGAAGAATGCTGATGTAGGCTTATATGTCGCTGTGCCAGTCACACTTTCTAACATTGGTTTTTGTGGTTTGAACCTTTCTGTCACCATTTTTGTAAAAATTGTGACCGTAAGTCACATTTTATGGTTACAATATACCAAAGTCAAATTTGAATGGTGCTCCGCCTCATACTTCACTGGGTGAGCTTACAGACGGTTAGCACAGGCGGTTGTAGGCTACTAGTACAACATGGTTTGGATTGTAGCAGCATCAGAAAGTGACGAGTCAGACATTGAGCTGCCCAGGAAGACTCGCACTTTCCTGGCGCAGTTGAGATCTGGCTACAGTGTTCGGCTAAACTGATACAAACACCATTTCAACCCAACAGTTCCTGACTCTTGCTCGGATGGCAACACGACACCTCACACTGTCACTCACTTATTCAACTGCCCAATGAAACCAACCGATTTGACCCTTGTGGACTTCTGGCTGCGACCCAAAGAGATCGCAGAGTTCCTGAATGCCTGATCCGAGAAAGATGGATGGCGAGCTACAGCAACAACAACAACAACAACAACAGCACTCCTAGTTGGTTGGAGAGGGGACAACTAGCCCAGTAACCCTAACCTTAAACTCAACCCTAGACCTCCCTTCCTTCAATGCCCATGGTGTCTCGATCTTGGCATCTACATTGCCTTGCTCACTTGTTAGAGTTTGTCCATTTCTTTTACCACAATTCAAGCAATCCCATTACCCGGCCTTTACTAATGAATATTGGGCAATAGCCAATATTATTCTAACCCTATCGCTGTATGCCCTACTGTTGGTCAGACTGAGTAATGATATGGTAATGAATACGGTGTGCATTGGATTACACTGTTTGTGCAAGTAACTGCTGTTTGTCTTTATATTTATTTGTGTTGGCGGTCTCCGAGAAGGTCTTGGAGCAACGTTGTAATGGTCCTGAAAAGTTCTGAAAAAGTCCAGGAATTTTTTGTCAGTTAAAATCTGGTAACCCTGTATTTCAGCTTCAGATGCATATTGCTTGTTAGCAGTGGTAAGTAAGTAAGTAAGTAAGTAAGTAAAGTGTAAATTTATGTAGCGCATACTCAAAAAAGATCTCTAATGCGCTCTGGTGTAGGCTTCCTAGCTCTTCTGTCTGTCTTGAGTCATTGCTTATTTTTTGGCAGAATTATTTTGCAGTTGTTATTAACGCACCCAGGCCCATCGAGAGGGAAAATAGGGGTGTAAGTTACCCCAGGCCCTGCGACATTTGGGAGCCCCACCTGTAGAATATAAAAAGTTAGAAACACTTTTTAAAATGTATAATCAACCACGGATTTATACATTAATTATTTAAATAATTATTTTTTACAGTAGTGGTGGAATGGCAACTACAGTTTAGTTACTTGAATTCATTCGATTGTTAAATAACCCCAGTTTAACGGAATATTGGAACTTTTGCTTCACGGAATTTAGTAAATTAACATAAATTTGCATAGTCATTTTTTAATGCACATTAATTTATTAACGCATTACCGTGTTAATTAATGCGTTAATTTGACAGCTCTAATTATATGCTTTAGGGTTGGCTGAGAAATGCTATATGTTGCTCATTTTACTGCCAAGTGGCATAAAAAAATGTCAAATTTGAGATATTTGCATCTAAAAATGCTATTTAATTACTATGCCATGGCCCCCGGCGATTTGACGCTGTTGGTTGGCCTGTGAAACAACGACGATCTGCTTCAGCAATGGCCTAATTGCGTGTTATTTCAGTAAATTATTCTAGTTTGAGTGGTTACGTGAGAGTGGTAGTTTCTGTCTGTCTGCGATACAGGTAAGAATCGAGCGGCATCCAGCACAGCAGCGGACAGTGACTCCGGTATGCTGAACTATCATATGCATTGCTGTTTGACAGGTTTTAGTGCTAGCAGTAGTAGCTCTGCATTGGCAACCACTGTCCCAGACCATAAAATATCCATGCACGTGTAAATGTAAATGTTCAGATGTCTTAGAATAATAATGTTTAATGCAAACTTGTAATCTGAGCAAAGCTCACTTGAGGTGTGTCAGCGTCAGTGCTGCCATCTGGAAGAATCAGTATACAAAGTGCAATAAAATAATGATGCATTTTGAAAGAGTACCCAAATATGAGGCCTCCATTCAGAGGAATCCTTGAATCTTAGAGGTTGAAACTCAAATGATTAAAATGTACATTCTGTGCTAAAAATTTCGTACCATACGTGGTTTGGCCTAGTTTATATCGACGAGGGTTGTTCCATGACTAAGTTCACAAAATTGTGCCATTCCATTAATTCTTAAAATAGGAAAAATTTAAAATATAGATTTTGTAGTGAATTTAATTTTAAACATACACAGAATTTTTTTGGTGATGATGTCATTATTGTGATGTCGCCTGTTAATAGAACACAGTGTATTTGTGTATTATTTTCTCCACTACTAATGAAAAGCACCTCAAGAGCAATCCCCTTAATCGACCCCTTTCGGCACTAACCAACAGGGGGCCAGTAGGCTCTTACCCAGTAATTATACTATAGTACAGCTCTATGGCACTAGCGTAAATATTGCAATTGAACCAGTTCTGTCGAGAGCTGCTGTGGCCGCGTCATGCATCCACTGCCCGAAAGGTCTCGGGTTTGACTGCACCTTTTTTCTTTGCTGTTGTAATTAATTTTTTCAAGGTAATAAATGTCTGACTTGGGGTTAAATGTTGCAAAGAAGTAAAGTGAGCGTAGTGAACTTTGCTTTTTTGACAAAAAATAGTCTAAAGTTGTCCAAAATCGCACACACTGTTGATTTTGGGTGGATTGGAATGAGACCACGTTTTTTGTGTCACCAATTTTTTGCCCAATGTGGGAGAGGTTGTGGTTGATCACTTGCTTTATTCATTTTTGTTATCTCGATTTGTTCCACAGATATTTGTGATCAGAGTCAGAAGTTGTTTGAAATTGCACAAAATTTTTGAACGCTTTTAGTCTAGGTAAGTTTTGAAGTGCCCTTCAAACTTTGTACCTAAATTATGGCATGACATATGGGAAAGTTTCATGGTATTACTCTGCCTACCCCAAAGTTATTGCAGCCAATTTTTGAATGTCCTTTGTAAAAATTGTTGAGGGAATGCACTTTTCTTTGTGGTTAGCACTAGCAAGATTCTGTCAATCTCTAGCACGTGTAAAAGTTTTGAGGGCACAGCACCCCCTACAGGTCGTAATATGGTTTTTCACAAAAAGCCGACTCACATCTCAAACTTTGTAGTTAGTGAATCAAAGTTTGCAGGAGGAACCAATCTGGAAACATCAGCATTCCGATTTAGGATATTTCCATCCATTCTAGAGATATTTGCTGTTAAAGTTTGGTGTCATGCGATATCGTGCCAGATTTTGCATGTTTTTGGTTCCAGACTCTTTTAGGGCAGCCCCCTCCTCAAATTTTTGGACCTGCAAATTTCGATCATGTGGCAGAATTTCACAATGATTGCCTGAGGGAGCTGTGAAATCTCTCATTGAAAAATAAATACAAAAATCATCTGCTGTAAAACATAAGGCCTTCCATTACTATGTACAGACAACCTAATCAAGTTTTGTTTGGGTTTTTGGGTGGCTTTTTAGGTGGGTTTACCCTATAAAATCTGCCAGGTTTTTTTTTGTATCTACTCGGGTGTCTCAACCTTGCTTGGGAAGTTGAGATAGAAAGGCACACAGTGCAAAGACTAGGTCATCTTTCTTGTTAACCGTAAGCAATGTCAAAAATGTTTATCTTCTAAAATGTGCTTAAAAGTGCTGGGTTGCATCGGCATTTGTGTGAAAAGTGTCGGGTTGTCATGCTTGTCGGTGTTTGACTGTGTATAGATGATGAAGGTAGTGCTGGTGCCAGCAATACTAGCAGCTCTGCACCGGTGCCTAAGACACAGGCAGCTGCAGCAGCAGCAGTGGGAATTCCCCCAGTACCAGGTTTTGTCCCAATGCCAATGATGCCGGGTATTCCACCAGTTCCTATGGGCCCTATGATGCCGATGGGTGAGTTGATCCTTTGCAGTATTGCTGTAGCTGCTAGCCTGTAGCACTTGTCATTGCCAGATTTTAAACTGATGGCTGAACATGCCTCTGGCACTAGTCGTCAACAGATTGTTTTCACCGCATGATCAGCTAACAGTGTCACTTTTATCCTCACTTTAATAGTAATAGTAATAATTAATAATAATAATGACAGCAGGCTTGACGTATGCCCTGTTATAAATCTATTATTACATATAGTCATTAATCTGAAGGCATTTGCTGGTGAGTTGCTTAATCAACAAAAATTTCTAGGAATACCTTCTTAGGTTGTTTCTACACTGTGTCGGAAGTGTGTCCGAAAATGGACCCCCTAGACATCGTGCAATTAAAACGTCACCGGACACAGTGTAAGTTCTTCTGAAGTCATCTGCGGATTTGCCGTAGTTTCTTTGCATAACTTACTGCTAGGTTTTTCCAGTTATTTTTGTAAAGCACATTATCTTCCGAGGCTATTTCTGGTATGACTACTGAGTGCTGTGGATGCCTATAGACAGATGTGACTAATTGTGCACAGGTCCTGTACCACCGGGCATGATGGGAATGATGCGTCCACCGTGAGTAATTTCTCATTGTGTGTCCTGTTTTTTCATTACCTGTTCTTGTTATCTTACATCAGTTGGTTTGACAGTAGATTTTAACATCTTGTGAAACACAGTGCCACAAACATTCTCGAAAGCTATTTTTTGAGCATTTTGGCTGGTTAGACAGAAAGCGAATGTATGCATCATGATTTTTTCATTGCTTCTGATGTGCATTCACGGTGCCTAGTGACTTTTGCTTTTATGTGCCATGTATAACTTTGCTTTAATATTATTATAGCGACTCTCTAGTTGCCAGTGGCATCATATCAGGGGGCAATTGCATCCTCTTCTAAATTGCCTTAAATTTTTGGCTGTTGTAATATTGTCAGAAAATCCTGTTTCTGTCAGAAAAAATGTCATCGAAAAATGCAACATTTGGTGCTTATAAACCCATTTTGGGGTATTTTATAGGGCAAAATCAAAATTTGAGCACTCATAATCTCCTCCGCCAAAAAATTGCAACTTCCTGTCTCAGCTTTTTTATCCGACGTTGTTGCTGCAGATGCTGCTAGTTATCACTGATACGTAGGTTGTCGTCTCAGGCTTGTGCTTCATTCTATTGCGACTTGAGCTTGTGGCAAACTGTGTTGCTGATATATTTCGTCCATGGCTAGGAAGCCGGGGTACAGTTGGTTTAATGAACTCGGGCATTCGGGCTACTGAGGTTCCAGGCATCACAACACAGGCATGCGGCTAGAAAGTGATAGGCCTTTGCTGGGTAACAAAAATGAATGAAACGATAGGCTTACTTTGAATGGTGCATGTACAATTTTCTGTAACAGAGAGAGGTCATCTGGAAACAGAGAAAACACAAGTCAACTTGTCAGTTGGCTGTTCCCTATGTCGGGGTAGCTTATGGCCCTCTGCTGGTTCCTAGTCAGTTGGCATCTTTGCTGCTTCCTTTTTGAGGTTTGGTGACCCCTCGGGCCTCACAACTCAGAGTCTCCAACTTGCTGTTGAATTAGGGCCCTTCAGATGCTGCCTCACTGTCTTTACTGTGGATTATTTGTGTTCTGTACTCTTGTGTTGTTGTTCACATTCAGGAATCGTTTAATGATTATTCCAGTCTCACATAGTGTCAGATTGTTACTGATTCTTTTTCTTCTGATTTTTTTCACGACAAGTCTTTGTTGCATTATATTAGTTTAATGTCATAGATAAGTAGTTTGTGTAAGATACCTTCCGATACATTGATCGTCAAAGCTTTCTTGAACATAGTTTCATGTTCTCTAATATTCGCTTTATCTGCAAACAATCTGTTTAATTTTCCGTTCTTGACCATTTTGCCAGCTAGCTTGACTCGTGCTTTCGTCCACTGTGGGATGGTAAAATGAGTATCAGCTTTTGGGCTGAGTTGTAATAAATCGCGATGGTGAGTGTAGTACTTGTAGCTGCCAGTCCAGATGGATCTGACGCTCAAGCTGACTGGCTTGGTTTTCAGCTTTGATGCTGCATTCATCAGATCGATCAGGCGAATTCTTGCTGTGGCAGTGCTATGATGACGGCACCATAAACACTGTCCTTCACTGTGATGTATTACTACTGCTACTGTTACAGTGTTTATTGTGTTGTTGATGGTTGGCGACAGGGTTGTGCCAATGATGCCGATGCCAGGGATGGCACCTGGACCTATGCCACCAGGCTGGCCACCAGCAAGACCAGCGGCTGCCCCCGGGGCTCCAATGCCCCCAGCAGCGGCCGCAGCAGCTGCACCTCCACCCAGCAGGATGCTCTTCCCAGCTGCTGCTTCTGTCGAGGTAACGCCACATCACACGGCTTATTTAATGGGTTCTTTTATTTATCCTACTGTCTATAGATATCACAGTAGTCAATACAGGATCCCGTAGCAAAAACTTCTGGATTTGGATTGTGTGCTTCAGATTGTCATTAGCGCAAAAGTGAGAGAATTGCTGAAATTGGATTAAATTTGTCAAAGGTATCTTAACAAGAAATTTGAGCTAATGTTCACGAGACACGCGAAAGCCTATAGCAGTTCCGGTTCAGTAGTTTAGCTGAAAATTGTGGTGTTCACGCTAAGTTAATATACAAATACCAAATTCTCTATCTGGATTGCATAACGATAGTTCCATGGCGCCACCTTGTGAATGATATAGATTTGTGTCGCAGCCCGAAATCGCCAAAAAAATCCATAAAATCTATTTTGGCGTTCAAGGTCATTCAAGGTCATCGAATCCGGGACCAGTCGAGAGCCAGTGTACGACTTCCTGTTAGTGATTTAGTAACCTAGGCCCTATCTCGCACCGTTACTGAGATACAGCGACTCATTGGCCAAAAATCGCAAATTTTGCCTACCTCCCTTCTCATTTAGCGCCCTCGTTCGGGATGACCCCCTTCGAATTTATGGAAAAGCTTTACAGTTCCTGAAACTAGAGTTTTCCAGGCAGCCGGCAGTGAAGATTTGGTGATTGTAGCTTACATCTGTTTTGACTGATCCACCTGTGTGACAGACAGACGGATGGACAGACAGAATTGCGATGGCTAAGACGTGCTAAAGCAGTAGCTGCTTTTGCGCGTAAAAATAGAACTGGCTTTGTTTTATGTGGGACATGGTGTAGTTGTTCTCTGTATGATATGCCAATGATGGAGCGTGTTTTGTGCTGGCAGGGTGGTGATTGGTTGGTACTGATAAACCAATTACTAATCGTGCCATATCATTAGGGACCAACTTAATTCACGATTTCACGGCCGTGACATTTTCCGTGAAATTGGCCTTCTTCTGTGAAAAACGCCGATTTCCATGAAATTCTTGATTTTTCGTGAATTTTAGCGCTTTTAGTTTAATTTATGACAACTCCAGAGTTTTATCAGCAGCTTTTGTACGGATGTTGCTGTTTGCTGCATGTCGCACTTCAGCACTAAGTAGTTGACATTGACTGTCTTGAGTCTTGACTTAGCGTTGTTTAGAAATTTCTTCGTTTGCATTAGCGCAGCACCTCAAAATAACGTCTGTGGGGCCCGTGAATTTCCGAAACTCTTTCCGTGAATTTTCCGTGAAATTTGACACATTTTAAAAA
>Ga0056128_1006315_pt1 | contig 14966 bp, 7 predicted proteins | sample WorMetLIZISLAND2_FD_71113 | JGI IMG/M metagenome (GOLD analysis project Ga0056128, IMG submission 71113) | Marine gutless worms symbiont microbial communities from Max Planck institute for Marine Microbiology, Germany - Olavius geniculatus... ...
GGCTAGGGTCATGACGTCACCGCAGGCACTGATAGATTAGAATATTTTGCATAACGTAACGTAATGCCGCATTTCGTTTGAATTCACGCATTAATTTCATATATTTATGAAGCTCAAATCAACATATCATATATGCGAGGTTAAATGTCTAATTTAAATCTACAGAAATTGCGCGAGTGAGTTTGACCATGGCCATGGACCTTTAAAACTGCTCACAACATTAAGGGGAAGACCATGACCCTAGGAATGGTGTCATTGGGCCGTACAGCATTCCCTCCGCCATCAAAGATTGGTCTGCGTGTTCGTAATATGCTCCATTGCTACCTGTAAAAAATTGCCATTTGCATAATTTGTAAGTTAGTCATTACAGCCTTGCAGGTTTTGTTCTGTTTTTTTGGTCTGTTAAAAAGCGGTTTGGTTCGTTTGACTTTAGCGTATGTGTCTTCTGCCATTTGTACCTCCGCCTTTAACTTTTACTTCTCTTATGACAATTTCTCGGACACCCAGGAAGTCAGGTGTTATTTGGCTCGCAGTGTAGCAGCTGATGAGGTAGTCAGCATGTTCAGTGGCCTTGTGGCAAGAAGGGGGGCGAGGGTGTTTGAGGATAACAGGGAAGATTATTAGAACTACCATTATGTTAATTACATATGCATGCGTATAATGGAGCTCTTACAATTTTAAGTTTAGCTTGTTTTTTTGTATTTTGTGTTTCTGTAAAGATTAAATTTACTGTTTATTGTAAAGTTTAAACTTACTGTTCCATTATTATGTGTTTGTGTGCGTTCTGCCTGAAAAGGCCATCCCCGAAATGACCTATACTGTGTTGGGTGGGACGTTAAACCCTACTCACTCATTCACTCACTCCATAAATTTTAGCATTAGTGACATTTTAATCATTAAATTTTCTTACTGTTGCAAATTGTTTTCCAAAAGTATCAAATTTGTGGCTGAAAATCCCCCTTTTTGTGAAATTTTGCAGCAAAGTTGGATTCTTGAGCAACCATCGGAAAAATGCAACTTCCTGCCTCCCCCCCTACTTCCCAAGATGCTGCTGGATGTCGTCTTAACGTCACTTTAGGGCATGTTAATATGTCTTACTTTTGCTGCATTATCTACATATATTGCAATATTTTGTCGCTCCCAAGTTTAGCTCTGATGTTATAATTCTATATTTTGAGTTTACTTGTATAACGCATTTATCAGATGGAGAATTCACATATCAGCAGCTTGTTAGTGTTAGAAGTCCTTGCTTCATTATCTTCTGTAGAAGCAGATTATTTATTGTTGTATTAAATATATGTAACTGTGTTATCTTTTTTAACTATTGTCTTGGTAGAGTATACATGAACCGTTCGACCAGTTGTTTCGAAATTTTGTTGGGTGATTCATAAAGTCCTTAACTTTCGCATGTTTGTAACTTTGTCAAATATTCACCGGTTTTCCCAATCATTTTCCTAGCTACATCGGTGGTAAGTGTGAAGTACAAGGGCCATTTTGTATCTGCTATACTTTTTCACTATCTCTGGGCTGTGTGTTGAATCTTGAATTGGATTAGACCTAAATAAAATTTTTGTGCTTCCGGTTGCAGCCTGGCCAAAAGGTAGAGACGGGACGGGAGTATTTTTTGTAATCTTATCTTAAGGCATTCTGTGCAATATCACAAAACAGCTTGACACGTTCACCATTAGAACTGAAATTAAAGTACTAGATGCACACAATTTTGTTTCAGTAAAACTTTGAAATCAAGCGCAAAAGTGCATTGATCAATATTTTCGAGGGGACTAATCAAAAATTTATTAAAGGACGGAGGTTTTCAGGCATGCACGGCAACGGGAAGCGCGGTAATTTATTATGCCTTACTAAGCTGAAAGACGTGCCTTGGTTACTGCAGTGTACTGACGAAAGGCCACCAGACAAAAGCCACTGGGATATGTAATTTTATCTATTTACCAAAACGTATTCAACAAAATTATACACCATGGGCCATAAAAAAACGTGCCACTTTACTTTTGTCTATATCTTCGCCAATTATTGACCGATTTTCAAAATTCTTTCACTGGCACACTCTGCAGACAATTTGCAATATTGTGATTATTATATATCCCACCATACGGTAAATGCACTACCTTGTGAAATATAAATGTAAGCAAAAACTAACAATAACCAAAATTTACGTAAATGAAAAAACGCTTTAGACCCACATTGCGATAAATGATAACTATGACACTAGACTGTTTTATACCCACACAGTCTAGTGTCATACAGAGACCATTCACAGCAATGTTGGTCTGAAGTGTTTTTTTTAAAATTTTACCAAAATGTTTGTTTGTTATTATCATTATGTATGCATATTTCATTGATATTTCGCAAGATAGTGTAGAGATGCATTTATGGTGTATTACGGTGGGATCTATAATAATCACATAGTTAAACGATTATCATTTAAAACCGAATAATGTAACTGAAAACAAAATACTAATACTAATCAAAATGTTTAGCATTTCAGTAGTCACTGACTTTTTCCAGAGCTGTCGAATAAATGTTTATGATTATATCCAAATGGCTTTATGTCGGTGGCTTTTTGTCTGTTGGTTTTTTTGTCCGGGATTCAGTTACTGCAGCCAGAATGCTGAGTTATGGAGAGCTAGTGTCATTTGGCCGTGCCATCTGCCTATTTATATCATTCATCATTGAATGTGATTACGTCGGCGTAGCATAATAGAGCTCTGGCGTCTGGCTTGCATCAGCTCTGTCGTCGTCTGTATTTTACTGGATGCCACGACTTTACACGAGTAATTTAACAAGCGACCATATTGAAATGTGTAATGTTGTATTTGTATTTTATCAAATAAAATTTATGCCAATTTTGCTTTTATTTTTGTTAATTCTTGAGAGAGGCAGGCAGCAAAGCCCTCTCCCCACCATCTATAGGGTCTGGGTGTGTGCTGTAAGCTCCTTCTGCTGTGTCTGGGACGGAACCCCGCCGCAAATACATAGGCCTACATGAAAAAGCCCAACAATGCGTTTAGTGGGAATAAATTTGGTTAGTTTCGCTACATAAACTTGTTACATTTACAACTGGTTGCTGCACTGCTTCTCTGGTTTGTAAGTTTAACTAATGGGGAAAAAAAGTTTAATAAAAGGTATAGTTTAATCGAAAAACATTACTTATTAACTAGGAAGTGTAACTATAAACATTTAGCGGATTGTAAACATTCTCACCTTTAACATTGTTTATATTAAGTCACGCTTCAAGTGTGGTGATGACGAGAACAGTGCTGATATTTTGCACAAGGCAGCATAAAACAGTAGAATACACAGCGGACAGACTAATGAACAGAGATTACGTAAGACAATGCTGATGCTGATTAGTGTGATTTTTGCACTCTGGATTTGGTATTGTATATTTTGGAGCATGTCTGGTTTTGAATGCTCATGCACTGAACTGACGTGCTGAATTGTGGCTGGTCTAATCTGCAGATTCGCAGCAGTGAAAAGTTTTTAAAGTTGAATGTTTAGTTATAGAATACACGATACCAGTGGCGTAGCCAGAAATATCAATAATTTTGGGGGGCATCGTCTCACTTTCCTTTCCCTCCCTTTTTCCCTTTTGTCTCTTTCATTTCCACCCCTCCACTTTTTACCCTACATCCCTTCCCGTGCCTCCCCTTTTCCTCTTCCCTCCCTTCCCTTAGAAGTAGGACCCACTAAAATCCAGGTAGGGAGTATGAGGGAGCGCTCTGAGCTCCCCCATTGGTGTCTGGGGCAAAGCCCCAGCCGAAATCGAATTTGGTGTATTTGTGCTTTAAAAGATGAGATCTGGTGGCAACAATTTTAATTATTTTCCCGAAAATAAACAGACTAAATTGGCAAATTTTGTGCAGTTTATACGTATGCTTATGTTTTGTCTGAAGGATTGGGCGCCTGGACCCCCTGGCCCACCCCTCACTTGTCTACGCCAGTGTACGATACGGCATTTTTTCGCACACATGCGTGATGGCTGCAGCTGGCAGCAACTTCACATTCAAAATTGCGGCCAAACCACTGCGGATAAAAAACATGGTTACTACTGATAGCCTATAAAAACTTGTCATCGCTGATCTTATTTGACGTACAATACTGCATGATTGGCATAACAGAGTGCGTAATGACCCTTCAAGGTCATATCCAAAACCGATGATTTTTATGTCATCTGAAACGGTTTATGCGGCTTAATTCATATTAGTTATCAATAGCAATCTTGGCTTTATCGCTAGTGGCAATTTTTTTACCAGTATACCAGTTGCTTTCGGACTTCGAGATGACAATTGCGTTACTTATTTATACTTCAGAGCACCTGCCGGAAGTTTATCTTATGATAAACACGGGGCGTGGCCAGAAGTGTTTGTTGACAAAATGACAAAATTGTTGACATTATTATTGAGTTTAATGAAAAATTATCGTCATTCGTGAAAATTCTGAAACTTATGATTTGCCGCTGATGAGCTCAATTAGATACAGCCGTCTGCCGTCGCACGTACCTCCGCGGAAGTACAAATTTCAAGCGCTGGAAGGCCCGGGGTATTTTACGTACGATGCTCAGCCGGGCAAGTACTCGTCGATGTTTAGCTACAGCAGAATGTCGTCGGCCGACTGCACGGCGGCGCCCTCTGACGGCGGCAGCTCGACGACTGTCGTCTGCGTTGAGGCTCCAGCGGTCCATGAACAGATCGGAGTCTACGGAGATCAGAGCCACCCGGGCGCTTATACTGGAGGTCTGATTATTCTGCCGATCGTAGGCGGTGCTGAATGTATACTTTTTAATTTTTATTTTGTAACATTTTAATGCATAATAAAGCAGTATGGAGCCACCTAGCCAACACCTAGTGCCGCTCATAGGTCTGCTGTGCACCCTCTTGCTGTTTCAACCCCAGAATTGGTCCTACAGCATATTCCAGCAAAAGCAGATCATTTGCGTCTGTCATAATTGTATAGTTTAGTAGACATGCCAGAGAGTTTCTACCTGTGTTTTATAATTTTCTTTATTTCAAGCTGTCGCATCAAAATGCTTAGTGCCTACGTTGTAGATTCTGTTTACATTTGGAAAACGAGAAGTTTTAGCTGATAAGGTTAGGTTTTGAGAGAGGGTTAGGAGTGGTTAGTGTGTGTTTTATACAGCAATAGATAAATGTTTCAAGCACATTGGTTTTAACCATATTTATTTATTTGAAAGATTCTGTAATGTATAAAACAGCTATGGACATCATCATGCAAAAATTTTGAAAAATATGCAGCAGCAGTTTTTTTAAGGATTTACTGAGTTTCAGTTTGTTTATGTGTGTTGTGTGGATGCATACAGCTCAGGCAGAGTCATGGATATCACGGGTTCTTATAGTCATTGCTTCAGTTGTTTGTTACTTACTGTTTGTTCTCACACTTCCGATGTCGCTGTGTGTAACTTTGAAGGTTTGTTCGTATTCAGTATTTGGCTGCAAACTTATGTACTCAGTTAATGCTTAGTATCCTTGGTTCTGCATTTACTTTTATCTCTCTCTCGGTACTTAACTTTTTTGGTGCAACTTGTAAGGTTTTCGAACTCCTTCAGAAAGCCCCTTTGCCAGTTGTTTTTATATTTTTTCATTAACTAAATTTTATTTTGCATTCAACTTTAGTATTTGATTTCATATGTCATCAGTCTTAAACTTTGATTTTGCTTATCTTATCAGCCATCAGTCCATATTCCATTATTGAATGAAATGGCTTGGTCTGTGGTGAACTACGGATGTGCCACATCTCGTATCCTACTTCTTAGTACCATAACTGTACAGCACCTATGCAGTGATACTTAACTGTTTTTGTTATTTGTTTTGCTTTGTATTATGTGCATTATACATTTTGTTATTTGTTTTGCACATAGGTAGTGCAGACGTTTGAGCGAATCGTGGTGTTTCGACTCGGTCGTCTGTTAGATTCTAAAGGACCAGGTACTTGATTGCCATCCATATAGTTTCTTCTAATTCAAGAGATGAGCGCTGTTTTATTCTTTTTGTTAGTTCATCATCTTTCTTTGCCTAACCTGTAATAACTCGGTGAAACTGTAAAAGTTGTTTACAGCAGTTAAAACAGAGGTCGAAATGTCGAAAAGAAGTATTAGCAATGTGTGACCTGCCAAACAGCACTGTTCTAATATTTTTGTGAGCGTATCGACACCTGGTAGCGATTGTAGGTGAAACTCACTCAGCTGGCGCAGTCTGCAGCTCTCAGCTGAATTATTTAAATATAGCAAAAATGAAACACGCCAGCACATTGTGCCACGTACAAATGCACGAACGGATATATAACTGGGTTTTTTGTGAAGTATTTGTTGTCAGAAACTGTAACTTTTTATTAGCATGGATCATTTGTTTGCACATACACAGTTTTCATCTGCTGATGCGTCTTCACCTACAGCGTGGCATTTTTCGGCACTGTGCCATTTGCATCGATTGTGCGCTAGTGTACACAGGTTAGAGAGGTTATGTATTGTAGCAGCAGCCAAGGCCAGGTGCTAAAGGGATAAACTTTTGGGTTTGCTGCAGCAGCTTTTTACAGTTTAGGTACCCTTCCTGACATGCAGACAGCATTAGAACACTGTACTGAGTATGATAATGATAAGACATCCATTTGTACATTCGTCATCTATTCATACATTTATTTGTCCATACATATGTTGATTGACTGATAGCTTGCTCTCTGTTATGCTAGGCTATGTTATTGTTCTGCCATGCATTGATCGTTGGGTGACTGTTGATCTACGTACAAAAGCATTTAGTGTTCCACCTCAAATGGTACGTATGAATCACTTTGCATTGTTTTCTGCTGCCTGCTATGGCAACTACAGGGTGTGGCAAAAAAGCAGCCCCCTAAAGTTTTTCACCATTTTCTCAACAACCGGTTGTCATTTTAATCTGAAATTTTACACATTTATTTTTTGAAATGCTTTATGGCTAACTGAAAGCAAAATGTGATTTTATTGAAAAATGATGAAGTTGTAAATTTTTTAACATGATTGCCTACGGATTTTTTTCAGCATTAAAAATGTTTAAACTACAACACCAGTTTAGTAACATCGTTGAAACAACACAGTTGGCTAATGATCAGATGCCAGAATTTCATTGTCACTGTGAATGTTCAAAGTGTCCACTGCTAGCTTTAAGCTCCAATGAAAGCCTTCAGTCGATTAATTTGAGAAGTCTTTCATAGCCTTGTCGATCAGTCCTTGTGGCAAGTTGCCCCAAATAACCTAAAGCACTTTCTTGAGTTCAGTGATTGTTATCGGCTTTGTTTTAAGTTTGCGGTAAGCCTCCAACATTGCACCTAACACTTGATAGTCCATTGGGTTTATATCCGGCGAATATGGATGCCACTAGTGCTGCGTGCTGCGTATGCTGGCGCGCCATCCTGATAGAAGATGAATCTGGTGGGCAGCTGGTGATTGCTTTAAAAGAATGATAATTTAGTGATAACTTATAAACAAAATAAATTACTGTTTATGAAAACGTGACATCATTGACAGTAAGTGGTAACCGGTATTTGAGTATTAAATAGCATTTTATCTTGAACATTTTTAATGCTGAAAAATTGGTAGTCAGTCATGTTAAAAAGTCTAGAACTTCGTCATTTTTTCAACAGAACCGCTTTTTCCTCAGCATTTAGATAAAAAACGTTTCAATATATCAATCTGTAAAATTTCGAATTAAAATTCCAAGCAGTTGCTGAGAAAATGGCAAAAAACTTTAGGGCTCTACTTTTTGCTGCATCCTGTAGATTGATTTGAAAACTTCGCTGTTAGTTAATTTTCGTGATAATAAACTTGTTTTGAAATAATGGTTGCACTTTTCATTAAAATGACAGGAGTAGGAGATAACAACGTCTCAGTCATTTCTGACCTTCTGCCAACATCTTGAAATCTGACATTTTGGAAAGTCATATCCTGTCTTTGAAGTAGCTTTGATTGATTGACTCATTTATTGTTATTCAGTTATTCAGTATATTTATTTAGTATATCCAATATCGTGGATTTATTAATTCATTGATTTGTGAATGGATAAAGCAATTTGTCAGTGGCATATTTTGCTAATTATGTTTAGCATTGTTTGCTCACTGCATTCCAGGCTCATTCTGGTAATAACAAAGTGTGCCATTTATGTCTTGACTATTGTGTTTTTTCGGAGTCTCTGTTTTTGATAAACTATGCATTTTTAGTGTGCCTGTATCTTAGAGCTAACACATCGACAGAACTTTTCTCGACTTGTAAAATGTTATTGCTGTTGTTAAGTATCAAAACATTTACCACCATGTAAGGTAGTGTTTATCTCGATGGCCTGGATTCTTCCGATTATTTTGTCATTTCCAATGAAGAGATAAGCAATAGTTTGTGGCTAATTTTTGGCACTGAATGTTCTTTTGTGCTGATTTGAAACTGTTCACTCACTCTCTTACTGTTTCATTGACTATAGGCAATCACAGCGGATGGAGCAACAATTGAAGTGGGTGCTGATGTTTACTTCAGAGTGAAGGATGCTGTTCTGTCAGTTGCTAATGTCCAGGACCTGAACTACGCGACTCGCATCTTGTGTCAGACCTCGCTGCAGAGGCACATCAGCAAGCAGAATCTGTCAGACATCGGATCAGACAATGTCGTTCTCACTGATGCGCTCCTTGTATGCGGCGCATAACATTTGCTTATTTATTTTCAGAACGTTTCCGATATTATTCTGGCAGCTATATACATTAGTGGTGTTATTTTAAGGCATGTTTTGCAACAGCATTTGACCGTTGTTTAATAAAAGATTACTTACTTACTTACTTATGTACAAAACAAAATGAAATGTCAGTTCAGTTGCATTGCTTGAACTGTACAAAGCAAACAAACTGAACTGCATTGCTGTTTATTATAGATTTTCAACATAATTGCTTTAATAATAACAGCTATATACATTATTATGTCACTGCAAACGCATCAAATAAAAATGAACTGTTGATGTTGATGAACTGAGATGAAGGTTCCAATTATCTTCCCGAGTCTGTTTGTCATACTGACATCTAGTGGCGATTAGAAGTCAACATCATCGTTCTGTAGGAGTCAGCAGTCATTGGCGAATTGACATTAATAATAAACGAAAAGTTGTATGAGATTGAGGGTTGTCCTCAAAGGTTTGGGTCTCATCTGAAATGTGTGCAAGTGGAAATTATCACTATGACCAAAACGTAAAAGCGTATATATTTATGTACTTCTTGTGAATAGTGAGATAAAGATACGATATAATTTGTTTGACAGACTTTGCTGACACATATAGATGTTGCTGAATTTGTGTAGTTTATTAGCAAGCTCTCAACTAGCAGTGAATTCGGTGAAGACAAAGTGAATGTGAACTGTGTTTGTTTTCAGTGCGATGTGAATCAAATGGCACAGGCGTGGGGCACGGAGATCGGCAAAATTCAGCTGTGAGTTCCTCTGACTTGCGTTCGTATTTATTCAGGTGCAATGTGTGCGTATACAATTGCACGTAGAGAGGCAGAACCGAAATGAAAGTCACTGAATAAGAAAGTCACATTTTAACTAAGGAGCAAAAGTTATTGCAGCATAGCTTTGAATTCTTTTAGTCATAGTCTGATAACTAGAGATGGTAGAAATCACGGCAAAAATGGCAAAAAAACACAGCAAACTTTTGTGAAAATGGCAAAAATCACGACAAAATCACGGCATTAAATTACGGGCTGAAAGACCATTATACAGTCTATAAAACTCAACATCCAGCATTGACGACCATCATTAGGGCTACATGCACGGGAAGGTTTTCATCTGTGAAACTTTGTCACTGTGGAGCATTGAAATACATATTTTCACAATGATGTCACACTCACATATTGAGCCAGTAGGTAACAAAGCAAACAAACTTTGGTAGCAGAGGGAAGAATAAATATTTTTATGATTTTTGTGTTAAAATTACATGATAAACTTCAACTATGCTGATTAAAGAAAAAACGTTCTTGCAAAAAATGCAAAAGCACAGCATTTTGGCTAAAAACGTGGAAAAAATCACAGCGTTCGATGAAAATCATGGTTTTCATGATTTACACGTTTCTATGACTATTTTTATTATCTCTACTGATAACGCCAATAGGTACTGTATGTTATAGTGGAACTAGCCGATCACTGACAGATGATGTCACCTACAGACGCCATTGCATTGCACTGCAATCTACGGGAAATGCATGTCTTTATCTGGTATTTGAAATTTTTTAGGCCTACTTAATGTCATGTTGTTACAAATCAGATGGCAGGCGATTGCGCATATGCAGTCGTAAAACGTGATGTTGTCGAATCAGGTGAAACTGAAAGATCTGCTGCTGCTCCTACTGTTACGAATACTATTATTACTAGTGATACTATTACTATTAACCACATTATCACTACTAATGTTACTAATACTACTTTTTATACCGTGATGTGATTAACGACAGGTCGACAGTGAAAGTGCACACGCAGCCCAAGTCGCCGAAGGATCATGCTTGCGACGTCGTAAATTATCTGAGCTCTGTACTTTTTCCTCCTGGCATCTCCAATGCTCCCATTGAACAACTGCAGCAGTTCTACGGAGCCGCCGTTGCCAACAGGATGGTCAGCGCTAATGACATCGAACGAAGAAACCTGACGACAAACTCGAACAGTGGTCTGTAATAGCATTGCATTTTTGTGTAAGCTCATGTTAAACTATGGTCTGGAGCAGGATTAGTGAGTATTAAGTGAACTTATGCACTACAGACAGTTATTTAACACGTTTATTCTATGCTGGCTGACAGTTGTTTGTTTGTTCACACTTGACTGCACCTATGGGTTATTGGCAGGTTATCCCACTGCAGACAGTGTGGTATAGATGGGCAGTCCAAGGGCCAGCATGCAAAACTGAATAAGGCAAAGTGTCACCTCTGGTTTGGATGCTTTTTAAATCATCCAGCCACGAAACGAATTGAGTATATTCCAAAGACCCACAAGGGGTGACACTTTGCCTTATTCAGTTTTGACTTGGCACATCACTTATACAACAGCTTGTTGCTATCGCACAAGCCGTGATCGAAATTGTTCGTGTCACCCTATGCGATGTGCCAAGTCAATGGGATAGCCAAAAATTCAACCCCCACTGCTCCCACATTTTCAACCGATCTTTCTGAAACTCAAAACCAAGAAAGATATCCGGGATACGACCCTGCATGCAAAATTTAGTCGATGTGGTACGACGGGAAGGGGGTATGCAAAAATGGTGAATTTTTGACTTACTTTTGGTTTTTTCTTTTTTTGTACTCTTCGTGTCATGTCCAGATCACACCATAGGACCTATCACGACCAATGAGGGCTCAAAACGTGTCTTTCTGCACATTTGGTGAACTTTGGTCCACTAACACCAGAGATTATGTGGCTCATGTTTACCCACCCTAGGTCGACAGTGAGCGTTCTGCGTGTGCTAATGCATTTGAGTGCGGGCCACGTGACTTTGCTACGGGGGGAATTTCAACACTTTGAATTTTTCCCCCAATTGGACTTAGGGTGCCAGGCGGACTCACGTTTGGCCTTGCCCCAAATTTTAAGTTTATTATTCTAATTTAGGTTTTTTTGTCAGTTTGTTTGGTGACTTTTTGCTTTTTTTGTCTGCACCGACGGAAGTGATTGATTGCCTGTAGTGACCATTCATGAAATGATCTATAATGTTTGAAATGGGATGTCAATCTCAACTCACTCCTTTACTCATTTGCCATTTTTTCACATCTTAGCTGCGTTGGAGCATTCTGTGAACTGTCACATGTTTGAGTGTTTTATTGACATCTAAAGCACGCACAAAAACTCTCATAACAGTGATACAGTAACAAACACGAAGGTTGTTGTTCTTGCGACAGACACGGAAGCTGCCGAGCCAGCTGGCGGCAGTCAACTGATGTGTCCTGAGGACTTGATCAGCAAGATTCAGCCTCTGCTCAGTCAGACTTTGGTTCGAGAGTTTGGATGCATCTACAAGTTTGTGGTAGTCGACGACAATGGAGCCGCCATTTACCATTTGGACCTTAAACACGGTACAATATTACTACAGTGTACTAGTACTAGTCTACTACTACTACTACTACTACTAATACTATTACACTGCTACAATACTACTAGTACTACCACTACCACTGCCGCTGCAACTAATAGGACTTTTGATATTGGTAATTCCGTTTTCTTTTTATCGAGTAAACCAAACCCCCAGAACTCTGCATAGTAATGGTAAACTACGAGGGCCATAGGTTTTTATGGATCTCTGTTTCCTTAGCCGTTGGCCAGACACCAGTTAACACTGCCAGTCCATGAATACTGAGCTACTGGATGCCTGTTTACATCCCAGCTTTTGCTGATTCCCGTTAGACCTACCAACAGAGGGACAGTCAGGCTGAGTTTACACTCCGAGGCTGGTTACATACCGAGGTGGTTTACCAGTGGAAAAAACAGTCACCTATCCTGGTATTAACTGGGCCCAGCAGAGTGTAGCATGTTGACCCTAGACCACGCTGTCACTTTAAATGTGAAGTCACAGTGCAGCACGATAGTGCTGACGTTGTTGTAAGGGCGATGAACGTTAAGTACAGGAAATGGCATTTGGGGGGATCCTGTAACTTCGAAACCCCTTAACCGATTTCGATAAAACTTGGCAAACTTGTAAGGGCTGGTCTGGAATTCAACATGCAATAATATCGCCCCAAAACCATTTTTGCTGTTTTCGAGTTTTGACTCATATCGCACTTACATAGCTTTGTAAACTGTTGAAGATTTTTGCTCTGATTTTAGGTATTGTTGAAGGAAACATACAAAGACGTCATTTGCTTTGTTATAACTATCACAGAGCTACTGAGCATTACTTGCCATATGGGATCTCTGTCACCTGCCACATGACACGGGTAAATGTGCTGTGCCTGAACTCCAGCCAGGTAAGCTGGTACTCGATTTACCTAACCCGGAGGGATGGAAGGCTGAGCTGACTTTGTGTTGTGTATTATTCTAGGGTCGGGTCACGCAGGCACCGGTGAGCCAGCGAATGGCGTGGCAGATGTGACCCTGCATCTGACCTCTGACCTACTTCGTGACCTACTTACTGAGCAAGTGAGTGCATTTAATGCCTACATGGACGGACAGCTGACGGTTGCCGGCGATCTGAGATTGGCACTCAAGTTTGGCGAATTTGTCAAATCTTTGAACCTCACTTCTCCATTGCTGCGTTAGAAGACGTCTCGGAACTTTTAGTCGGGATGCGTTTCTTCTGAGAATTGGGCATTCTAAAGCTGGATTCAAATAATATTAAAGTTTGCAGAGTTTTTACCTTGTCATTTACATTTAACGGAAAGGCCACTGAATTACCATTTGAAGACATGTTTACAATTTAGTATTCACAGATCCTAGATACTTCAAATTTACTGCATAAATTCCACGCATTGCACATTATTTTGCACGTTATAAAAACTTTAAAAGTTAAAAGTTGCATTTTCAGAAAAATCTGCTGGAAGCTTCTGGAAAGCTTTTTTCATGATGCATCCTGCCTGACTTGTTTTCTGATATTCCATTTATTTGGCATTATTTTTCAGGTGAATCATATACGAGGGTCGTTCGATAAATAAGTTTACAAAATAGCACCATTCCATTAATTCTTAAACGAGGAAAAATTCAAAATATACTTTTTGTAGGGAATTTTATTTTGAGTACCAGCTGTGAGTTTTATTACAATGATGTCACTGTGATGTCATTTATACACATTAAATACGGCGATATTGCCACTGAAATCATCCTGTTACGAACAGCATGCCGTTATTTTTTTTGTGCGCAAAAAGACTTAATGCAGATCGGATTCACTCTCAGATGAATCATATGGCGGCACGCTATTACAAAGCTAACAGTAAAGATTTTCTGTAAGAAAATGCTAGATTAGCAAAAATTTGCATCAGCTGCTGTGGTGCAATAAGAGTTTCGTCAGTGATTGGACAGCCGCCAGGATCTTTCTTCATTCAGAAGATTGTTGACAAATGGGAGAAAATATTTAGAAAACTCGGGCAATATGTTGAAAAATGAAACATCGATGTTTAACATTTAAAGAGGTGACATTAGCGTGTTCAGTTTATTTGTTTTACTAGTTTATATGCTGTTTGTCGCTTGCGAGTTATGGTAGATTGCTGGTGGAAAAAATATTACACAAATACACTGTGTTCTATCAACAGGTAGCGTCATAATAATAACGCCATCATCATAAAAATTTGCCGTGTATGTTCAGAGTTAAATTTCTTGCAAAAAGTATATTTTGGATTTTTCCTATTTTAAGAACTAACAGAATGGCGCTATTTTGTAAGCTTATTTATTGAACGACCCTCATATATTTTCCCGGTTTGATGTTTTTATCGATCTCATCATTAGCATTGTTTTTTGACTTGCTGAATTTGTTATTTATGTTGTTTATATTACTGCGTTAATTACATTGTTGTTTTTACATTCTGTGTCATGAAATGCATTCGAAATGTAAAAAATGTAATTGAAGCATTATTGTCGTCATCATAGGCATATTTACCGTTGTTGCCTGAATGGTGCCGTAAACTACTACTAGGTTTATTATATCATAGGCTGAGTAACAATAACTTTTACATAGTCATAATGTAACACTGTTTTGTTTACAGCAACTGTTTTTCGTGCATTACATCGTGTGGTGGTTGTCTCATCTGTATAGCAGAGTTGTTATTGTAAGTGTCAGTATAATTCTGCAATGTGAAGAATTCATTGTTTAGTCTCAGTCTCTTCATCATCATCATCAAGCGTGTGCCCCGAGCTGGAGCGTAGCGGTTTCCACGAGGTGCTTCCAGTGTTCTCGATCCTGGGTGTATTTCCAAGCCGAGTTGAGACCAAGATTATGAGGCTGGAGATCTGCTCCCAGGGTACGTAG
>Ga0056128_1006316_pt1 | contig 14965 bp, 8 predicted proteins | sample WorMetLIZISLAND2_FD_71113 | JGI IMG/M metagenome (GOLD analysis project Ga0056128, IMG submission 71113) | Marine gutless worms symbiont microbial communities from Max Planck institute for Marine Microbiology, Germany - Olavius geniculatus... ...
CACCTGTCCGGACACCAAACAAAATACGATGTTATTCCGTATTCAGTGTACGGTAAACGAGCCAACTGTCGGTAAGCAGCCTATCGTCTTCGTCTAGTTCAGTTCAATTTGCTAGCACCGTGTTATTAACAGAACTGCCAAAAGTGAACTTACTGCCAGCCAAAGCTCTTATAGGCCTAGATCTGCTGCCATCGGAATGACGGCGCCTTGTTTCGGTAGAGTGTGCGATAATTTGCCGAAATTGCGAGGAAAGGGTTGCCCCCGTATTTCAGGGGCAACATCTTGCAGATAAATAATTTACAAATAAGTATTGAACTTTCTAAAAAACAACGAAATATATTTTGCAAAAATATCGTTTATTACAATACAAGATGACATAAATTTTCAGCACATTTAAAAGTTAGTAGTGGTAGTTTACACGTAGGCCTATTTATTTCTTTATGCTATATACATAATGCATTAAGCGTCGATCAAGTGACAGATGTTCAAACGACATTACTTTGATATGCAGGGAAAGTGTTTTAGCGACACCTTAGCAACAATTGCGGCTAATCGCCGTTATGACAGTGGCATTATGTTATTAAAAATTTGCGATACGATTTGAGAATTTTCAAAAGCAAAGAATAGTCAGTTTAATCTAAGGTTATCGCACGAAACCAGACAGAAAATGTACGATAAAATATAGGCTACCAAAAACAACTGCGTAAAGAAAGCCGATGAGCATTCAAAGTCTTTATTAACTTCTTTGTACATTCAACTTATTTTCATCAACACTTGACATTATTTTTTCTAACTGTCACGTGACGCACCGGATACAGAGCAACAACTTGAAAACTGAGGAGACAGAATTCTTTTAGCTGACGATCATAAAATGCAACGAAAGACATCATTGCATTTTGTCAAAAATATTTCAATTTTGATTTGCCTATTATCGTTATCAGAAACCGACTAAAGATAACCCGTTATGGTTAACAGTTGCTATGGGTTAAGATTTGGTGAAATTAATGTATTTGTTTTTTTTCTACTATTCATAATGGTGAACGTAGATTTTCATTGTGCGTTTAGTGCTATTTTGCGCTATGCTGCCGAATGCTGTCAATAGCACAAAATTCCGCCAAAATCAACCCAACACCGGTCAAAACTTTATCACATTCATGCAATGCACACCGTAGTCTGGGTGATCTTTGAATACGAAAAACACGCACGCACAATAAAACACAATACACTGCGATGTATTATGAATAGGTTTTGCAGTCGACCGCCACCTCCTGGACTGTAAGGTACTGCGTCTGATCTTAAATCTGACGGATGCACTATTTTTGTCTTGTATATGGTTTATACATAACTAGAAAAGCACTCAAGGAGCGAAACCTCCGCCAACGTTATGTCTATTTTTCCGTTGTGTTCACCAGGTGTTAGCACCACTACCAATATCTAAGCATTCCAAGTAAGAACAAGAACCACTACCAATATCTAAGCATTCCAAGTAAGAACAAGTTTGACCTTTCCTGCAAATTTCAGCCAAATCCGCTTGTAAATTTTCATGTAATCGTACTAACAAACGAACAAACCGACCAACCAACAGACAAACGATAAATAAATAAGGTTGGGTAGCATTTCGCCTAATCGCATTTCGCCTAATTTCATTTCGCTTAGGCCCTAATCCCAGTTCGCCTAATCTTTTTTGATAGGCAGACCAACAACAACGACTTGCTTTGTCGTTGTTTTTGCCGCTTTGACAAGCTTTGTTTGGTCGTTCATCATTTTTTTCTGTATCATTTTTTGGCCGACCGTATGGAACGCCGTTTTACTATTTAATCCAGAATTCGTGATATGTACATATCACGAATTCAATTCGTGATATCATGAATTGAATTTATGATATCCTTAAATAAATTCGTGATACCACGAATTCGAATTCGTCATATATACATAATCAAAATTCAATTTGCAGTGACTCTTCTTAATCAAATACAAACTAGTTTAAAGTTTTAATCGAATTTTAATCAAAGTTTCTCAACTTAAGCTATTCTAACAGAAGTCAGCATGTAGGCCTACATGACTGTCAAGATCGTTGTCCACCTGTCTGTAGCAGTGTTCGATTTGCCGGGGGGTGGGGAGGGTTTAACCCCCCACTGCATGAAGACGGCCTCCCCACTAGAACTTGTCTGGGAGGATCGGCTTTGACCCCCAGAAGAGTTCCAGGAGCAAAAAATTAATTGTGTCCCAACGTTTAAACTTGTGACGCCGCCTTTATTCGTTCTTATTATATCAGTTGCACTAAATTTAGTCAGTCGATTCTCGGGAAAATCATCATTGCTAGACGTTTATAATTGCCATTCGCATTTGAAGTAAAGCTGTCGAAGCGTTATTTGTTAACGCGTTAACGCAACGCGTTAATTTTTAAATTTTTTTGCTGATATTGTAAGTGGACAACATCATAAGGGTGTTAACGCGTTAAGTTAATGCGCTAATTCGACAGCTCTAATTTTAAGACTATGATGCTCCAAATTCGATTTCGGTTGGGGCTCTGCAGTAGACCCAACTGGGGGAGCAATTAGGCGAAATGAGACGACACCATAAATAAACGCCAGGTCTCACATATCCTCATTGGCGAAGGTAATAGGCTTAATACAAAAAGTTTAAAGAAAAGACACAAATTTGGTCGGTAGAGGCAGAAAGCGAGATATAACGAATGAGAAGAAAATAGTGTAGATGTTAAAGTTTCCTTAAATTCTAGTGCGTCATCAGACGAGTTAAAATAAAGACAAAAGCAACAACAACACGCTGCAAACTACGCCAAACCCTTCGACCTAAACACGAGCGTCTATCCTCCCAAAACCGGTGACGCAATTCCCCCGCCAGCCATTTGCCCCTACCCTTCCATCTTTGTCCTTTTTTTCTCCTTTCCCTTTTTTTATAACGGCAGTTTTAATTCCTTTTAGAATTTAGAGACAAATGTCAACGTATTATTTCATGTCAAAAGTCTTGTACTCGTTAGGCAATAACACATAGGGTTTTGGTAGTAGTTACTTTGCTTTCGCATGACATTCTTCATTGTCTATTATACTGTTCATTTGTATGGACATTGATGCAGGGGCGGTTTCACGGTTTAAAAAAATTAGCGAAAAAAATTTTAGATCCCAGATTTTAGCTTTCCCCAACATTTTCTACGACGCAGCGTGCTTTATTCCCCTTTTGATTTAGACGCCTCTGTACCTAGAGTACATCAGAGAGCAGCCGATCGGCGCATATAATATTAAATAGACAGATTTTACAGGTCGGTAGTGAGCAGTACAGAAGCGTGACTGGTTGATGTAGACATGCCGGTGGATGGCGGTGCATTCTGAGTGTCTGCATTGTCCAGCTGCGCGGCCGCCACGGCCCGTGACCTTGACCTGGCAACGGTGGCGGTAGTTTCTGACGCGCTGACAGGCACCCCAGGCTGCCATTCTGCCGCCGCTCGTCTAGAGATCGTCGCCGTGGGTGGTCCGTTGTCGCTGAACACGTACGTCTGCTCGCTGACAGCTGGCGTAGTCGTCTCGCCGTCGACGTCATCGGCCACTATGACGCTGTCACGGCTCGAACCACTTCCGGCGCGGGACAGACGCCGCCCCGCAGCAGGTGCTTGTGAGGCAGAATCTCTCGGCGTCCTGACCGGGTGGTCGTCGGGTAGCCGCTGGCCACGCAGTCGCATGTCCACCAGCTCCGGCGAACCGGCGTCCACCAGCGAACCTCGCTTCCTCTGCGCCGGCGCAGACGACGTGGGAGGTCTTGATGAAAACGACAACTGCTGTTCCCAAATGGTAGGAGGTTTTGCTGACTGTTGGGCATCAGGACTGTTGGGCGACGAAACTGAAAGAGGTTTTAATAACAACAGCTGTTCCGACGTCGAGGGAGGTCTTGACGACTGTTCATAGTCGGCAGACGAAGGTCTCGACGCCGCCGGTGGTTCGCATCTAGAACACTTCCTGGCGGCAGTCTTAGCGTGGGAGTGAGGTTTGCCTGTTGACGACCTGGGAGGTCTTGAGGCAGCGGCGCGCTCGTCGGCGTCCGGCGGTGCTGGTTGAAGCACGGACTGCAGAGCTCGCAGCAGTGTCCGCACGTCACTCGACAGCACGCTGACGTCGCGAGCCAGGTCACTGACGTGTGAGTCAAGACGCCGCACCGAGTCACGTGTCTCGGCGACGTCACGACGCAAACTGTCCACGCTCGACGTCGCTCTGTCGTCCGATGAAGCCGTTGTAGTAGTAGCAGTAGTAGTAGTCGTTGTTGTTGTTGCTGCTGTTGCCGCCGCTGCAGTTGTCGTAATGTCGCCACCACCTGTGAAATATGCAAAACGATAATCTCCGTTGACTTTCATCTGTCCGTCAGTTATAACACAGCAACGCAGGGGCCTATTTTATTAATGAATGCAACAAACACACACAATGCACTGAAAATTCCGAAAAATACAAATAAGTAACTTAAAACAACAATAATTTTTGACGTTAAGAGAGACTGGCGAGTTCCATCGAAAAAATCCAGCGACTGAAAAAGTAATCGTATATAAAAAAATAAATTATTTTTTGCAAATATTTTACTTCTATATAAACGTACGAAAAACAAACCGTTTCCATAACAAATGCAAACTTTTAAACTCTTTGTATACTTAGAATTTAGTAATAATTTTACATTCAAAATTCGCACGAATGACCACGTAAACGACAACTTTAGCTGCACAAAATATTGCTTTTTTTAGTCGTCGCCTTTAGCAAAAAAGCTAAATCGTTTTTAACGCACGATGACTCATATGGCGCAGTTTCGCGCAGGAAATTGCTTTGTGGGCTCTCAATAAGTCGTTCAACTTAAAAATGGCGGCCATCACCAGATGCATACGTTAAAAAATGTAAACGTATTAAATAAACTAAGCCATTATCTGTACTGGGTTTGAGCCAATTTTTGTTTTTTTCTGGAAAGTTATAGCATACAGTACTCACAGGAAACACTACCCACAAGTACTGCTGCTAATAGTAATGCTGTGAGCTAAGGAAATGCGAAGCAGCTTCTGAGGTTGCATATTACCGACAGAGAAAATTACGGTTGCTCGAACGTTTAATTTTGTCCCCAAATTCCTTTGCATAAATGGGAGTTTTTAGCCCCAAATTTTCTATTTTTGAAAAAAACGTCCGACAAACTATAATTTTAAGAGTGAATTCAACCTTCCCCCTTTGCCGCCACGCCACTAGTTGCTAAAATGAAGCGCATCATTTGACATAACCGACCGGCGTTGCAGTAGTCTAGTAGTGGAGCAGCGACGCGTTCAGTACAGGTAGTTGTTGGAACTGGAATGTTCTGAGAGTGATGATGAGGGGCTTGCTGTTGAAGCGCTGCCATCGCGAACCGACCGAACCGACTACATCGCAGCTTGTTGGACCGCTTCGCGTCGAAACTCATGTTCCGTCGCTCAGAGAACCGCGAGGACCCGTACGATCTGCTGGCAGTCAACCAGTCAATCAAAACACATTTATATCACGATCTGCGGCCGGACGACATTCGTTCAATGACTCGCAACGCTGCACGACACCTCACTCACTCAAGTGAGCACAATAATGGAAGTAGTAATATAAATTGGAATGGAAATCCGTTCAACGGAATTGGGCGGGAACGGGAATTTTTTTCTTGAACGAAATTTCCGTCCGTATCACCGTTTGGTACCATTTGCATGAATACCGGTACGTCCAAATATCAACGTGTTTTTTTGTTTTGCTCTCTCGTGCAGCCTGCCACTTTGTGTGATATAATGGCGAATAGCGATTATTTCATGATCTACTCTTGTCGCCTATCCCTCATTGCAGTGTATGCCCACAATGTCACTTCGTTCACACGTGGCTCAGGTTTGTGTATAGCAGCACCTATTCTCAAGCAGAACTCGCCGCTGATCACGGCCATGAAATAAGTACCTTTCAACACGATCTACAGTGCATAATATGCCTTGTCACATTCACTGTAGACCGTGTTGAAACCTATACACAGCGAGCACAGAGCAGGACTAACTTTGGCGAAATGGCGTCAGCAGCTGGCGAGCGGTCTCGTTCAATTCGTGCGTCGGCGGACTTGCGACGTGACGTCCCAGCACCCGCAGCAGCAGCAGCAGCAGCATCAGCAGTGGCTCCCCCTGCCGACTGACCGGCCAGTGCCGTTGTCAGACGCGCCATCTCAGTCTGGCCATCCCCCACGGCCGGGTCGTCGCACTGGTCGGCCGTGACGTCAGCGAGCGATGACGTCACGGACCGCGGGTAAATGGGTGGGGGAACGGTGACGGCCGGAATGATGGTGGCAGTGCGTGCGTCATCGTCGTCGTCAGCTGCGTCTACATCATCCGGGTCGACGTAACCCTCGCGCAGATTGTAGGTCAGGTCGTGTGCCAGATCCGACTCAAAAGTGGCGGCGAACTCGGGGTACATGTCAAGGACTTCACGCAGCCCGGGCAGCATGATGCACTGCAGGTCGCAGTAGGTCAGCGAACGGACATCGCACGACGACTTGATGACTGGGTCCATACAGCCCAAGTCTGAACCGAACAGATCGCCTTTACCTGCGCCAGTGTCCAATCAGTGTACTCATTTACACCGTGTCCGGTAAAACAACACGATTTTTGTGACACCTTTTAGGTGCGGTGGTGAGAAGTCAGATGACGGTTTTGTGGCAAATTTTCCGCCAAGTCTAACAGTCAAAAATTTTTTAAAAATAAGTCACAGTTTGGCAAATATATACGATAATTAATAATTATGGGGTTGTATTTCGGCATGAAAAACCACGGTCTGGCATGCTGTTCGTGATGTGAATAATTCGCAGTAAAAGTGCAAGAGCAGCATTATATCTGCGTCAAGTGTAATTATCCATCCCATAACTAAGACAAAAAAATCAAAACTCGGTAGTTTTCAGTTTTTGATGACATTGCTGTACTGAGCACTGTAACCTAGGTTCTCTATTTTTGTTCATCGTTTAATAACTCTATCATAACTTCTACTTATCAGCACCGTTAAGACTAAAAATGTGGCAAATTTTATCTTAATCGTTCAATTAGTTTTTCAGCTAAAACGTAAAACTAAAAAAAACCTTTTTACCTGAACGCCGAGTAGATATTAAAAATCAATAAAAAGATTTTGCTCAAAAGGGCCAATACATCATAGCTTAATTTCGTGAAGCAAGCCTACAGCATCATCATACCTAATATGGCGACCACCATGCCGTCACGCAGTACCTCCATGGACCCGTTACAGACGCAGTAGATGCCGTTGATCGCATCTCCTCGGTGTAGCACATACTCTCCCGGCGTACAGAACGTCGGACTGATCTGCATGGCAATCGCCTTGCGACAACCCTGACTGGCGTTGTCGAATATCGGCAGAGAGAGCACTTCACGGTGCAGATGGATCGCGACGTCACCCTGCATTTCGTGTGGAAAGTCGTGCAACACCTGCAACCCGCATACGCGCAGCCAGCATGGTCGTAGTGTTTTTATGTATCTTACTACACAGTGTCTGGAGTGTTATTTATAAGTGTCGGTCCATAATCTCACTCCACCCAAGCGTTATGTCGGATAGCGTCTCGCGTTCGTAAATCACAAGTACGTACAGGTAGAACACGCCGTCGATCACGGCCAAGAAATAAGTACGTTTCAGCACGGTTTACAGTGTATTATGCCTCGTTAAACTCTCGAAATACTCTGTAGACCGCGTTGAAACCTATACGCATATCATGTGTAATGTTTTTCTTATGCTGTCGTGTCGGCTGCATTTACGGAAGACACACTACACATAATTCAATTTTTTTCTTCCACGCTTCGCTCAGTTTGCTGACTCTGTCGTCCATCGATTCAATGCGTCCTCGTTATAAACTTTGGCTGGAGTTTCCGATCCTGAAATCTTTTCTTTCCGTGTGGCACCGAAGTCGAGCACTCTGACTAATATGATGTTGGGTTACTTGTAATCACACTCACGGTCAGTGCCTGCCAAATTACATTTTATTTCAGCCAACGACGTTACACAATAATAACCGTAACTTCACCAATGTGACGGACGCACGTGAAATGCAGATAAAACCTGAATAACCAGAATAAAAATAACAGTACATTAATCACGGTTAAATAGTTAAATGATAAAGCTCTTTGTAGAAAACCTATCTCAAAGCTACGGAGCGTTACCTGCCATATGGGATCACACAGTGTTATCTGCCACCCAGCACAGTAGTACGTAGCAAGTAGTCCCAAAAGATATATCAGTAAATTTATATGGAGATCACAATGTCGGCAACAATCGGAGTTATAATTGAAGCAAAATAATACAAAAAGCTGTCAAATTAACAAATTTATGGTCTTGTGCAAGCAGCTAACAACAAACGAGCGTTTACGCAGGTTATTGTTACAATCTGAGAGCAGGAAATTGTGTTGAATCGAAGTTTCACTTGCAATACACAAGACAAGTGCGACAGGATAAGTTCACCTCGCGAACGTCGATGCCGCTGTTGAGCGACCACATGGTCTGAAAGTATTCCTGCATGCGCTGTTTGAGATGTCGCGGAATGTGGTGTGTGCGGAAGAAGTCTTTGAGGTCGCTCGTCTTGGACTGGTAGATCGCTCGTCGCGCGTACATGCGCTGAATGATCGCCGTCACGTTACCGAACACCAGAGCGTGCATCAGCGCTACACGCATGCATCGTCAACTTACAGATCAAACTGAACACTAATGGTCAAAAACGCATAACATCAGACTATATTCCCTATATTTGCAGACAAAAAAAACCAGCTGTCGCCAGGGAAAAGCCAGCAAAGTTTCTTACTTATTTACTTAACTTCCCATCTGATGAAAAACAGCTGCGGCAGGCACCCTTCAGGTGCACGCATGCATGCGTGCCTTTAGTGACTTTCTAACTGCGGCACGACCGGTCGGCTAATAAAAACTAATTACATTCAAATAGTTTCCACTGACTAACTCGACTAAAAAATTGCACTAAAAGATCACGACAGATCCTACCACACCTCAGTAACTAATGTCGCTATTTTGTGAAATACTGTGCGACCACTGCATGCATCGACCGAAGCACTGAATGAATAGAAGTTTTGTTGTGCTTACCTCCGATTAGCATGGCGGCGACAGAGAAGACCTTCTCGGCGTTGGTGTTGGGCGAGACGTTACCGAAGCCGACGCTCGTGAGGCTGGTGCAGGTAAAATACAGAGCAGAAATGTACGACGTCATCGCGCTGGGCAGATTTGATCTCTCGCTGTTGATTGGGTCGTCCAACTTCTCCGACAACTGGTATAACCAGCCTACCACACGCCCGCCGATATTGCAACATTTTGTGTTTATCTAAAGAACAAACTCTACTGTCTTACATTTCTTGCAGATTTGCTATAAATCTTACTGTACAAGTTGCCAAAAAAGTGAGCAACAGATCGAAGGCCTATAGCAAATGTACAAAAATTTGCAAAGTCCACAAAAATCGACAGTTTACATCAAGTTGTTGTTATTTTCATAATGATCCGTCTTTAAACAAGCTCTTAGCTTAAGAGACTGTCGCGCTCTACGCATGTCGTGATGGTTATTGTGACTTACCGTGAGCCACAATACCGCACAATTGGCACACCATAGTGCGTTCAAGGTCATCCAAGGTCATTGATTTTAATGTCACTTGAAAGCCAGTATTCGACTTCTTATTAGTGATCAGTAGCAACCTAGGCCTCATCTTGCACCGTTTAGCCACAATACACTTGTTACAAAGGACGACAGATGACGACGGACGACAACCGTGTAAGACGCCTACAGCATTGCTGTAGCGCGTCAATAATATCTGTTAAAGACTGGCGGACGGACGGTCATGATCCGTAATGCGGCCTGTTAGGAGGGCCGTATAAAATGATCAAATAAATAAAACAGCTGAATGCGATTGAAGCTTGCGGATGAAATCAATGGAGCAGTGAAACAGTCGATTCAGCATGCAGCGTGAATGCTGAATATCGCTTAGTCTAAGTTAGCAATAAGGGATGACACCAGCAGCAGCAACAACCACCCAACCTGGAACGCTCAGCCAAAAAAGAAGAAAGTGGGAAGGAAGAGATGGTGACATCATCTCACTAGCTCGATCCGATGCATTGCGGAACCATCACTTTAGCTGCAGGCATGCGCTCCGTCCGTCCAATTTTTTTGCAACAAACAGACAGACTCTGCAGTGTCGGAGTAACTAAGAGTGCTGTCATAGCGCCGGAGTGCGACAGTCAAATATTTTTGTAGTATTCTTCAATTTATCTGATCTTTTGCCGCTTTAGACGATTTTGCATTTCACAAGAACTAAAAAAATATAATGAAATCAAACGGCAAAAAGCAAACAACACTGTCAAATGTGCCATCGCGTTGTGTCAATAGTTAGGCCTTAGGCCTACGTGTCTTACCGACGGTCCAATTTGACGGGTTGAGACTAAGCTCTTTGCTGCCGATGATGTACCAGACACAGGCGAGCCAGTGCGCTAGCACGGTGAACATGGCCATTAGTAGAGTCAACACGACGACGCTGTATTGAGAGTAGCGATCAAGCTTCTGCAGCAGGCGTGCCAGCCTCAGCAGCCGGGCTACCTTGAGCAGGTGTATCAACGTACCCTGCGCATTATGCACATTACACAGTCACTATCGTGCACTTAGCAGCACGAAAAAAAAACAGTACTTATGACGAAAAATGCGATCTTTTGGACATAGTCGTAATTTTAGTGATTTGGGGGAACTTTCGACTAAAATTTGTCCCAACGCAACAAAAGTTACCACAGTAGCTTGTTGAAAGACGCAAAGCGTATCAAACTTCGCCAAGATTAACCACGCTGTGAACTGACTGTAGGATGGCTAGCTGCAACCATCACTTGCTACAGCAGACTGGCGCCATCTCGCGAATAGAGATAACATAGCATGCACTTACTGGCGATAGGTCTACCTTATTTCGAGATGTTAAACAAGTAGGCACAACACAACAAAATCTTAGATCGATATAGGCCTATTAAGCCTACTGAGCTGTACAATTCGAAAAAAATGTAGTCGACTGATTCTAGTAGTCAGCTCTAAAATGTGTCCGTAATTTTCAGCAATTCTGCTGACAGGCTACGCAAAGCAACCGACAAACACGTCGAGGATTTAAAGACATTTGCAGTGGCTGAAATGACCTTTGGCTAATTCGCTCAACAACTGTCGGTAAAGTGACGGTATGGGCACTATATCTAGTAATGACTTTGCGCAGACAACATCATGCACTGCAAAACAAAAACCCAAAGTAACATATAAGCTTGTGAAATGACATTTTAACATTAAATCACATCAGGGACCTTTTAGTGAAGCTTCTGTTTGGCCAAACGTGCTAAACATGCCTGCAGATCTCAAAGCCGCGCTTGCAATGGCGATGAGCGGTAAAAACACTGTTGTACGCGCATTCGGAAAGCGAATTATAGCTAATACATCCAGTGTAGGTCGTTCGATCTAGACATGTTAGGCCTATGTCTAAAGTAGAGATATTGCAGCAGCCGTGCGCTACCGTGTTGACTTGGAAGGCGTAGAGCAGATCGAATGGAATGGCCGCGAGTAGATCCAGCAAAAACCAGCCTCGAATGTAGTTGAGCGCCATCTGCCGGGAGTCGTAGACAACTTGACCGCACTTGCTCACGTAGGTCGTACGAAAGTTCAGTATAATATCTGCCCGCACGCAAACTAATCATGTCATCATTTACACACAAAATTATTTTACGGCAGATGTACTTTTGTTGCCTCTCTCACACTGCAGTGCGCAGAGTGTTATAAATGTTTATAATCTCACTCCAATAAAGGGTGACGATCGAAGCGTGGCTCGAGTCTGTGCACAGCACCCATTTTCAGGCTGAACTCACTGTCGATCACAGTCATAAAATATGTTTCAACACGGTTTAAAGTCAGCCAGTTACACTCGCACAAATACGCTGTAACCGTGTTGAAAATGCATGTTTTTGTTAATAGGCCTACGTGAAACGCATAAAACTGCAAAAACGGCATCTTAAGCTTATTCACATTTTAAAATTTAAGCGAGTGTTTTGCTTTTATTTTTATAGTCACACCTTTGCGTAAGTGTACAAAAAGATCATTATAATCTTTACGTGCTTCTTTCATCCCGACCAATTTCTCCGAATACATTCGCGCAACGTTTCAACATGATGAAGTGCTATCGGCATCAGGAGTAGTGCTTGCTATCCGAATATTTGGTCATCCAAAAAATTAGGCGACCAAAACCCAATTTCTTAAAAATAATGTAAGCCTGTTAAAGCCTACAATGTTTCAATGTTACTCGCAAAGTAACTGAATAGTTAGACTTTAAAAACAAAGTCGGCAGCAAATTGAATTAGTAGTTTAGCCCGGGTTAAATTGTGCTATAAAATTCTATGTAAAGTGTGACACATAATCGTAGTTAATGTTTTCCATACACTGAACACGCTAGCGTGAAGGTAAAAAACTGAAAGCAACTCTTGCGTAATAACAATTGCATATTTTACGGTGTCAATAAACGCAGCATTCTAATATAAACAGGAAGTACAGGGTGGGCCAAAAAATAACCCAACTTGTTTTCGTCAGAACTTCGTCAAATCTCTACCGAGTTTGATAATTTTTTGCACACGGATAGCCAAGACGATAGAATTATGTGAGGTATACTTACCGTCCACCTCATCTAATTCATGTCAACGCACTACCGTGTAAAACGCAGATACTCCAAATTGTTGCATAATGCTTAGTTGTTGTCACCGTAAAAGTTTTAACAATTTAATTAAGCGCACGATAAATTAAAATGTGATTTATTTAGCAGAATTATAACTTTGTATAACAACATGTTTCCATTTTTTTAAAATATACACAATGGCTTAGATGTTATGCCACGGCTGATAGCGGCATTAACGATCAACTGATCAATATCAGAGCACTCATTCATGGATTAGATGTGTTTTGAGCTCATAGGTTAGCCATTTTGTTGTTTGCTATTTTCAGCGTAAAATATTTAATACCACAAAATTATGTAATCACGTGGCACTCTCTGTCGAACTGATAATGAAAAGGTGAGCAATCTGATACTGATAGTCACCGCTTAATGTAACAATTTGAAGCAACTACGTTTTACACGGTAGTGCGTTGACATAAACTAGGTGAGATGAACATTGAATGTAACTCGCATAATTTTATCGCTTTGGCTAATTGTATTCCAAAAACTATCAAACTTGGGAGAGTTCTGACAAAAACAAGTTGGGTCATTTTTTGGCCCACCCTGTAATTGCTGCGGCGTATGGAGCAACGACCGCACAAATGTGTCTTCATTTCAGCCGTTAGAGTAATCACCTTCGCCACCGCGTTATACTCGCTGTCAACAACATTATGATGTCAACACAATAGTCTGTCATCACCAGGGCTGAGATATCCGACTAGACACGCAAAAACGGTGGGTTTTATCGAGTAATAAACAAACCTAGAAAAGCCACCTGAACTTAATCTAGTTTCAGTTTCTTGTTCTGATAATAATAATATATGTATTTACGGGTAAGTTACTAAAACATTTAAACTTATAAATTTGGAATTTTTGGCTGTTTTATGCTGTTTTTAGTAAATACGAACTTAAATGCAAAATCAGTTAAATCAACCAACAAAGGTTTTCAGCCAAAGTTTATGTTGAGCTTTTGAATAAAACTAAAACCCAATAAAGCCCATCGGGTTAGATTTTAAATAAACGGATTTTGTAACTCTGGTTATTTCTTCGACAAAGTCTGCTGCTGCCGCTGACGATGCACAACTCAACGCCTGCTTCTAAGGGCTAAGACTTACTTGTGGGCACGTGGACAAAGTGGAACGCTCAGGTAAGCCTACAAATAATACAAATAATAATAAACCAAAAGGGGGTACAGGAACGGGCAATGCTTTTCGTTAACTACTGGTAAAGCAGTGCAGTTACTGTCCAAATACTTCTCAGCTACACTTGTATGAGAAAACATGCATGCAGATTACACCGCATAATGACGTTTTTCTGCAGTTTTCCACAGTCAAATATAATTGAAACGAATGCAAAATGCAGAAACTAACAAAGAATATACTGAGCTAGACTATAGACTGAGCAACAACAACAGAACAGAAAAAAATCTCACAGACGAAGCCTCTAATAGAGATCGCCCAACCGTAAGGAAATTAATACATGTACAGGGTGGTCCAAAAAAAACTGCACAAAGTTTCTGACACCATAATTTTGCAACCGTACGTCATAGAGTCATGTGGTTTTCAGCAAAATGTTCCGAAAGAAATTCTTTACGTGACTAAAGTCAGTATTTGAATACAGCAGTTAAATATTCTTTGTTACTGCCGCAGGCAATTGAACAATGCAAAAACAGTATTACCCTCGACACCGCGGTATAAAAACGTGACACCATTATTTTATGAATAGCTTCGTGAAACATTGGCCGATTTTAATAATTTTTGGCATGCGACATTAAGAAGAAACTTGATGCGAGTGTTTGTAGTTTTGGCCATCTCGCCTTAAGGTTGTCGCTACACTACCTTGTGAAATGCAGAAGTCGTATTCTGACCATTGACAACAATGAATTCATACTGGGCAGTGCATACGTCAGCTCGGAAAATTACTGAGACCACAAAATCATTGAAAATCTGTTGCTTCGTCTTTATTTTAAAATTTTAAGTCGAAAAACTGAAATGATACACCAACAGCGAGTGAGCTGCTTAAGTCATGCAGTTACTGAACGTGCTGTTGGCAAATGGTGTCTACGTCTACCGCTTGCGTTTGTGCTGCAGGAGGACATTTTGAGCACAAGCTGAAATGAAGATGATGTGATGTGTCACGTGTGACTCGAAAGAGTGATAATAATTGCTAATTGTGTTTGTCACTATTCAGTTAATAATTTCTGAGCCGACGCATACGCTACCTGGTAAGGAA
>Ga0056128_1006317_pt1 | contig 14964 bp, 3 predicted proteins | sample WorMetLIZISLAND2_FD_71113 | JGI IMG/M metagenome (GOLD analysis project Ga0056128, IMG submission 71113) | Marine gutless worms symbiont microbial communities from Max Planck institute for Marine Microbiology, Germany - Olavius geniculatus... ...
ACATTGACAGTTTCAAACAGTTCTTTAAAACAATCCTGTTCAGTCAGTACTAGTGTGACAAGCGCATTAGAGGTTAATTTTAACAACATGCGCTATATAAATTTACATTTTACTTTACTTACTTACTTACTTACTGTGAAGGATATCACGCAGAGCGGATATCACGGCGATCTGGCACTAGAGAGCAGAAAGTTACTAGCGGTAGATCACTATTTACCTAATTACATTTATCTCGTTGTTAATGTAAGAGTGCAGCCACATTTCTTCTTCACTGCATTGCTAAGACTGTGGTTGGAAGTGAAATGTTATCAATTACCAAGCATTAAATAAAAGATCGATGCTGTGATCACGAATTCGTGATCGCCACTGCCGATTGCCTGTGATCACGACTGTCGTAAGAGCCTGCCTACGGCAGTATGCCTGCCATAGGCAGCCTCTTACAGCAGCCGTGATCACGGCAGCTAGCAACTGATGAGATCAACCTTTAACAATTTAATAGCTAACAAAACTGAATAAGCTGCAATAACTAACCCTAACCAGTAAAATAGCTAACCACTAAAAATTTAATAACTAACAAAACTGAATAAGCTGCAATAACTAACCCTAACCACTAGTGCCACTATCTAACGCCACCTGTCTAATCTATGCCCATGCCCAGCGATGTTTTAAAAATAGCTAGCCAATACCGTGGTTGCCGTGATCATAGGCAGTCGCCGGACTATGATCACGAATTCATGGTCATAGACACTGCGTAAATAAAATTTATTCAAAACCTCTATTGTTCTAAGTCCGTGTTACAAAAGACAGCTTTGGCTTGAGATGGACTCTGATATAATACTGAATAAGCCTGATTTAAAAACGTGGCATGGTTTGTAGACGTTCTATGTCTACCAGGCATATAAATTCTACCGTCTTCCCAATAATGTATCCACCCGATCTACCTCTAGCAATTTTCCAGTGCTAACAGCAAGATCGTTGATTTACCACTAGAATTACTGATTTGCAATAATGGCATAATTTGCAGTAATGTGTGGAAATAATGTACGTATTTGTAACATCTGTGTGTACAGGTTATGCAGTACAGCACTGTAAGTACCACGCTGAGTGCTGTGTGGAAGCAGATGCGTTTCACACCGCGTCGTCTGCGAGTCAGCAAAACAGTATGTAGAACCCACTGCATTCAGCAGTTTGCATCCCTGACTGTAAATTTTTCTATAGTTTATAGTTTTATTCTGCATGTTCAAGTGGTTGACATGTTGTGTCTGATCAACATGTGATTTTTACGCACGACAGCAGCTACTGTTGTAGCACTTCTTAGCAATCGCAATTCTGTCTGTCCGTCTGTCACATGGGTAGATTAGTCAAAAACGGTACAAGCTAGGATCACCGAATCCTTACAGTCGGCTACCTGGAAGACTCTAGTTTTAGGATCAGTAAAGCTTTTCCATAAATTCAAAATAGGTCACTTTGATCGAGGGTGCTAAATGAGAGGGGGTAGGAAAAATTTGTGATTTTTAGCCAATACTGAAATTCATGTACTGGATATGGCACTAGGCATCATCCGCCGTCGAGTCTAAATGAAACATCGTTGTGAGCTTAGATTTCGTTCGCACCGGGCCTTCACACGTGCATCTCTGTCGCACATTCCCCTTTGCATTAGCTGGGCTTTTCTTGTTTTTTAAAGGTTAGAGGTTAAAGTTATGTATACTTTATAGGAAACCCATGGCTTTTTTGATGTTGCCCCATAATACTTCAGTTTCAGGTCTTTGTTGATGACATCAGACACAAAGACATGAAACTGAAGTGTTTTGGGGTGACCTCACAAAAGTCGCTGTAGCTATTGTTTGCTTTGGCAGATATAATTTAAATTTGGGACTTTGATTGCCAATAGATGATGATGCAGTGTTGATGTAGAATTTTGCCAGAATCAGATTTTGTTTGTTGGATTTATGGAAATATGCTGTAACAGAGGAGTTTACTTATGTAACGCCATATTGGTAATGGAGATATTTTGTTATCGATATTGAACAATTTTTAAATTTGCGAAGATGTAATATATATCACTGAAATTTGGCGATCACTTAGCAATTTATTGAGAATTGAATGAACAAAATTTTATTCAGATTTGTTCAGATTTGACATTTCTATTGTACAATGTTTAGGGGGTTACTTTCATTCCAGACACGGTGTATACATGTTGTGTACAGGTATTGCGCATGTCATCACTTCGTGCATACCTTTGCTGTGCTGAGTTACCTGACTACACACTACTCATGAATGGTAAAATGATTTAGCCTTTTTACTTTCAGTCTTTGCTGCATATGTTTTTGAAATAATTACAGTTACTACACTTGTCTAAGATTTTTAAGAAGTTAAGAAATGGTGAGCTCTTATGTCATGTGATTTATGTATGTGCATTTGATTTGTCAACCTAACTTGAAGACTCAAGCTGAGAAGAATGTCATAAGAAATGCAAAGAAGACCACTGAGAATGTGGATATGAAATGTTCTTATGAAATCGTCATTGGCCAAAGATACGAAGATCTTACAGAAGACTGGCCACCGTGTATAAGATGTTGTTGATGTAGAAAGGACCACTTATACTCTAGCACTGTTAGTCAATGCATAAAAATGTTTTTACAGTGCTTTATTTGCCAATTTTACATGTGAAAGCAGCTATGCTACTGCATTGGTGCATCTTAGCCAACGCAATTCTGTCTGTCTGTCTGTCTGTCCTCTGTCCGTCTCTCCGTCACACGGGTGGATCAGTCAAAAACGGTGCAAGCTACTATCACTAAATTTTTACCACCAGCTGCCTGAAAGACTCTAGTTTCAGGATCCGTAAAGCCTCTCCATAAATTCAAAAGGTGTCACCCATAGCGGGGGCACTAAATGAGAGGGGGTAGGGAAAATTTGTGATTTTCAGCCAATAAGTCAGCATATCTCAGAAACGGTGTGAGATAGGGCCTAGGTTACTATTAATCACTAATAGGAAGTCATACACTGGCTTTCGATTGGCACCAAAATCAATGTCCTTGGATAACCTTGAATGCCAAAATAGGGATTTTTATGGATTTTTTTGGCAATTTCGGGCAGCAAGACACATTTGAAGAGCGAATTATGCCAAAATCAATTTAGATAGACAAGGACAAGCTGCATATGAAATTTTCAGCATCAATCATAGATTTCGACGGTCCAAGTCTCAATTTTCCAGGTTCAGGAAAACCTGCGCGTGAGGGCATCAAAGAGCAGTACCCCTGTAAAAGTCGTTATTTTACCGTTGTTGGCCAGTCTTTTGTGAAAACGGTTGCAGATAGGCATGGCCATGCTGCCTATCACATCAAGCACTAGTGACGAGCTTTTTAGTCGTATCAACGTCAATGACTATGAAAGACCCTGAACTTCCAAAATAAGGGGTTTTATTGATTTGCAATCTTTGGCTGCAGCACACACTTCAAAAATTAAGTGCAATGAAATGGCTGGAGATAGACTGACAGTTTGCGCCAGGAACTGCTATAGGCTTTCGCGCATCTCGTGAGCATTAGCTCAAATTTTTTGTGTAACTAGGTGTTGCATATAGTTAGGGGGTTTTAAGAAATGTTTTGTAGGACTTTGTCTTAATAACTTATGCTTCTGAATATCATACGAAACTAAGCTGTTGAAGCATTGCACATTAATGCATTGCATTATTTTTTAACGCATGCGTTAACGCATTAATAACACATCATTAATATTGCTGGTATTGTGAGTGGACTACATCGAGAGGGTGACTGAAATGAGACCCACAAAGTCATGTTTGTGTCGCAGAACCGTGATAGTAATGATGGAACAGCAACAAAGCAATTTGTAATTACTTGAATATTATTCCATTGTCAAATAAACATAGTTTAGTGGAATATTAAAACTCTTGCTCGACAGAAATTAATAAATTTTTGTATGTGTATTAAGTTTTTCAACACGTATTGATTTTTTAGCGCACGTTAATTTTTTAACATGTAAGTTGTTAATTTAGCAGCTCTATTTTTAACTTATTTTGTACTCATGTGTAATTGTCATTTTACTGTTTTGTTTTCTGTGTCTGATGGCTGTTTGTGATTTTCTCAGGTATTTTGAACTAAACAGCATTTTTGCAGTGATCGTTTTACCATTTGTCATTTTTTTCCCAGACAGATGAATAAATATGCTCCGCAATTGTTGGTGTGGATTTTGTGCAGAGCTGCAACTGGAAGACACTTTCAACAGTTGGTGTCAGTTGCTCTATTTACATGTCTGGTCTGTTGTCTTGCTTACTACTTCAACCTTGACTTAGCTCGGTTCGATTTTATGTGTAGCATGTTGTATAGCAATCTGTACAGCTTGAATGTGCTCAACATGTACAGCATGTCCAGGATAGAAATCACAGTAGTAGAGTAGTGGGGGTGATACTTAGTCAGCTGGTTATATAGTTATTGCTGTGCTTTTTGCATATTTCCAAATATTTGTAATTGTGCGTTCTCTCATATTTTGGATCATGATCTTTTATAAGAAAGCTAAAATGCATTACAGTTGACTCCGCTTATATGCATGGCCTTCGGATCGCAAGCTGACTTGCATGTAAGCGGAGCGTACATTTAACCGTAGTTAACTTATAGGACCATTGCAGTCATTTAAAACATGCAGTTACAGTAGGTGGTCATCCACGCCACAGGAAACAGTCGCCTCACTCATTTCTCTCGCGGACATAAGGCACAGCATGTAGCAGCTGATAATGGTCACTCCAGTAGTGTCAGTTTGCATGCTGCTCGCCCGTTTGGCGTCTTTATGACTCTCATAGACAGCAGGTGGCCTAGCACTATTAACCCGCAGACTGCCGTATGCTGCTCTGGTGGGGAGATGCACTGTAGCCCACATGATGCGTGGTGCTCACTAGCTCTGACTACCCACATAATTCTAGGGTTTAGACGTCGTCACCGGCATCCCAGTGAGCGTTAAGTGGCTGACTACAGGTAGTCTTACGTGCACTGTGTCAGCCAAGTTGCTTATAACCGAAGTAAGTCATGGTGCTGGGACCAAGAGAGTGCGTGCTTATAGCCAAATTGTGCATATGTGGCTGGTGCTTATAAGTGAAGTTGACTGCCATCGACATAGCATAAACTGAAATGGGACTAAACGCACGTCGTGCAAATAAGCGGAGTGTGCTTATAACCGATGTGCATATAAGTGGAGCCAACTGTAAATACACTGATTGGATGCTGAGAGAAAGGCAAGATAATTGATAAGGTGAGAAATATTCAAAAAAAGTCTGGGTTTTCTTGTACACCATATATGTTTGGTATTTTATATTCTCGTACATTGAATTATTGTTAACATAGAATTAATAGATAAATGAAATAGATTTTCCAGTGGGCAGTGCGTGTGGTATTTAAATGTTGCTGTGAATCTGTGGCACAGGTTTGTGCTGGTACGTCTTGCCCAGGAAGGGGAGGAGGGCAAGTTCATCTATCAGGAGTTGGTGAGGAACATGTGGAGGGACATTGACATCAAGTCCAAGAAGTTAGGGGTATGTACGTAACTCTGCAGGCTTCAGTTAGGATCTTGTAAAATACACACCGAGCCAAAACTTTGGTAAATTTGTTATATTATTTATTGTCTTACTTTTTGCATTCTGTTGTTGCTTACTTGCTTTTCTGTTGTGTTTAGTGCAATGATTCACCACTTGGTTAATTGCTAGAAATTTTTGATGAGTGTATCATTTTGTTTGTGAAATTTTGACTGGTTTGTGTAAAACTAAAATCGCTAAAAACATTTTGGTAGATATGATGACCGTGTCTGTTTATATGCGATGTCGATTTCATATTATATCATTAACAAAAAATGATAATCTCTCTTTCTGAAGACAATGCCGTGATTTTATACTGTTTACAAGGGGATAAAACATTTAGTCATAACATCTCAGTTTATTCGTGAATAACTAAAGAAGTTGTGACACAAAAAAACATTATGCTTTACATTTTCTGCCGTTAGCTTTTACTGAAATAAATTTTTGCCAAGTTAACTGTTAAAAAACTTACTCATTACCAGCTTATTGCTTTTGTATGTTGTTGACCATAAGATTTTAATAATAATGATACTGATAATAATACTCGGCTTTTTAATACCACATCAACTTAGCTTTCAAGCGTGTAGAATAACAAAGAAGTTGGGGATTGGACTATTGAATTTTATCTCATTTATTGCAGTATTGTTAGCAGGTTGATTAGGTGAGTATGTATATGTTATGTTGAAAGTATTCAGCTAGCCGGAAGGAAGGATTACAGTCTTTATATGAACAGTTCAGACCAACTCTCGTCTCCTATGATGAGGTCTGTATTTTCCCGAATACATTAATTTTTCTTGTTTTTAGCGGTAATGTTGTTCTCTATCCATTCACTGGACTGTGTAAGATGCATATTAGGCTGTGCAGGTAGGCAGTTGTGATTGACATTGATATTTATAAGTAGGGTCCACAGTTTTCTGTGGGCTGCGGAATTTTGAGCCAAGCCGCGGAATTTGTCCCTTTCTGCGGAATTTTGATATTGCTGCATGGAATTTTGCAGAAGTTAAGAAATGACGGATGATTAGTATGATTGCGGCTTGATAACTTAACTATATAACTATATCACAGAAAAAAAAATCAAACTGAAGTGCCTAAAACTGCATCCCTACTATTAATTACCATTGTATACGGCACAGTCGTTAATAAACACAATGGGACTAATTGACAAATTGCACTTTTGAGAAGAAAAAAAGATAGATAATTTTCTTTGTATGTTGCTAGCATAACTGAATGCCATGCCAGCATCCAAAAACTGAATTTTGTAAACAGAATGAAGCTTAGTTTACGCACAAATGGAAGGCCGCGGTAAGCTGTGGAATTTGGACAATTTTGCCATGGTGAGCCGCGGAATTTTGCAAACTGGCCCGCGGAATTTGGCAAAATTTTCCACTAAAAACTGTGGGCTTTATTTATAAGTAAGTGCAAAAGCAGTTTACTGACCTTGATTCAGGCACTTTAGTGCTTTATATAAATCTGAAAGTAAAAGAATGAAAGACAATAAAACCGAAATAACAAAACATGATTATAGGACAATTGGCAGGTAATGTGTCGCATAATCTAAAGTAAAATTTAGGCATACTGAGCTTGGATGATCAACATAGTACTAAACAAAATTTGTGCCCCTATAATAGCAAATTTGTATATCATGAGGCTTTTTGTTGATCATGTAAAAGGGACAAGGCGGTGATGTTTAAGGCAACTCTGGTGAAAGAGATCACAGTCTGCTTATTCCGCCACATTTTATAACCAGATGTTGACATCGGTAATCTTAGGACTATTACAACAAGCATGACATTGGTGATGACGATACTGATGAGGTGGCATGTCTGCAGGGTGCACTGTGTGGTGACACGGTGCTCGCCGGTGCTCTCTGGCGTAATGTGTTTGGCATGAAGTGTGCTGACGTCACACATCTGGAACTAATGGTTGACTACACGCGACGACAGGTAGCTATCATTTGTCTCATTGACTCATTATCTTAGATTATCAGTTTTTTTTACTGGTTTGGACTTTTCACTTTCATGCATTTCGATGATAATGTTGCTGTAGTGTAATGTAGTTTAGCGTGGCGGAAACCAGGACTGAAAACAGTACTGTAATTAAATTGATGCATAGAAGTAGAATCATTTACCAGTTGGCCAGTAAGATTCAATATAACATCAGAATGGGATGTACCACACCAAGACCGGCTACAGACTGGCATAGACTTAAGTCCAAACACTTAAGATCAAAAAACAAACAGAATTCTTAGTTTTGACCAGTCACTCAAGCAAGGCCTTTCACTCATCCTGAAACATTTAAAATTCTAATCCGGTCTTAGATTTTTACTGAAAATCTTTACTATTGCAGCTGTGAAACATCTCATCTCACCCATTCATGGTTGCATTTTAATATCTAATATGACTTAAATATTTTATCTTGTCTTATGTCTATGATGTTGTCAGCTTGCTCACATCGATCAGCAAATCTCATCTGATCTACTTGCGACTGGATTGTTTCGGTTTCTCCCACTATGGAATTCCCTGGACGCTGACGAGAGAACAGAAACAATAATTGCAGAGATAAAAAGACGCACCTAGCAGCTTGATAAACTACTAACTAGTGCTTCTTTGAATTAACTCGTGGGTTATAGCAGTGTACTTATACACTGCATGAATTTGTAAAGTGAGGATTTTTTGGCACTTTGTTGTTAATTTTAGAATTTCAATATTGCATTGCTTATTGAACAGTACATTTATTGTCAAAGATCTCACCACAACTTAAATATATTGCTGAAGTACCTTGGAATATTACCGTTTAAAAGCTGACACATTTTGGTAGGACTGGCTAGATTCTGAATGATCACTTTCTTGTGTATTTACTGTCGAGTTGTTTTGCTAAACTTTGTGGGTTTTATTTTCTTTCTCTCACCAATGTGTATGCATTGCATTATGACAGTTTTGTTTAAAAATTCAAATTTTAAAATTTAACTTGAAATGTTACCAAAGTGTTGCCATATATGACATTTTTGGAAGTCTTGTTTAAGATATAATTGTGCAATGAATTAACGTTTGTTGGTACTGCAGCTAATATTGAAGTTAGTATTGCAGAAAGCTGGATTGCCACAATACATAAACATACACTGTGCAATGCACATCACACATGGGAATATGTATACTGCTCAGGACATTGTTAAATGAGAATTTAATTTAACTTCAACTTGTCGGTGTAATTTTTAATGTTTTGGTGACAAATTCATAATTTCTAAAGCAAACTGCCGAACGAATGGCTGTCATATGGTGTGAGTCAAAAATTTATACTCCCCCTTTTAGTGATATTATGTATGCATATTTGGCATTCAGATATATGCCAAAATACAACGTTTAATTCAGTTAATCTCAGAACTTGACAGGAAGGAGGGGCGATTAAATTTTTTGGGACTGAAAATGTACATGCTTTGTTCAGCATTCTCACTGTAGTGAACGTTTGAGGTGTTTCTCACTAACAGTCTTCTTTATTTTTAAGTAATTTCAGTGTTATATTTAGATATTACCTCTGTCTGAGAAAGGGCTATATGATTTTTTTGTGTCTGTTTATGTTCAAGATTACTCAAGAAGTTGATGAAATTTGTTGGCAGAGACAATCAGGTAGTTTTTGCGGGAGATCTGAATTATGGTTGGGATCTCTCATTTTCACTATCTTGATCATAATTTGGCGCAAGGAATTTTTTGAAGGATTTTTTCCTCATTGCTTTTACGTGGTTAACTTGTTTGCATTATTTTAAATGTGGTTTCTATCCAATGCAATAAATGCAACAGATGTCAGGGACTTATTTAGAGGGGGCGCATGGCGCGCGCCCCCCTAAACTTGGCAAAAAGGCCTAATGCAATTGCCTGGAATATGCACAGCACAGTTAATGTGACAATTCTGCATACAACAGCTCATATTTTTTTCTGCTTGCTTCGCTCCCAGATTACCTGTAACCCCTGCTTTTAAATTTGTGGCGTCATGCATTGCCCTTATTTGCCTTCAGTGTTTAATCTGCACTAAACTTGGTCAATTTGTTCTGTAACAATTATAATTGTTTCCACCAGATCTCATATTTTAAGGCTATAGTGCACTATGTTTGATTTCGGCTGGGACTCTACAGGGAAGATCATAGTGCTGCCACATATCCCCAAGCTGAAAAATTTTCGGGCTTTACTTCCAGAGATGTTGCAAGTACCAAAGCCACAAGTACAAGTACCTGACCCTCAAGTACAAGTACGAGTACAAGTACTCGGGACACAAGTACTAGTACAAGTACTTAAAACTGACTATCAAATACAACCCAAGTACTTGCTCTAGCTAAGGCCCACTACACTGTGAGGCATGAAAGCCCAAATTTTTTTACCACATTGAACAAAAAATCTGAGTTAATGCTCATGAGACGTGCAAAAGCTTATAGCAGTTCCGGTTCAGGAGTTTAGCTGAAAATTGGGGTGTTCACGCTAAGTTAATATGCAGATACCAAATTCTGTATCTGGATCGCATAACGATAGTAGCGTGACACCACCTTGTGAATGATATAGACCTTTGTCGCAGCCCGAAATTGCCAAAAAATCCATAACACCCCCTATTTTGGCGTTCAAGGTCATTCAAGGTCATTGAATTCAGCGCCAGTCGAGAGCCAGTGTACTACTTCCTATTAGTGATTAATAGTAAGTAACCTAAGCCCTATCTCACTGAGATACAGCGACTTATTGGCCAAAAATCGCAAATTTTGCCCACCCCCTCTCTCATTTAGCACCCTCGTTCGGGGTGACTCCCTTTGAATTTATGGAAAAGCTTTACGGTTCCTGAAACTAGAGTCTTCCAGGCAGCCGACGGTGAAGATTTGGTGATCCTAGCTTGCACCGTTTCTGACTGATCCACCCGAATTACGGACAGACAGACAGAATTGTGATGGCTAAGACGCGCTGAAAGCAGTAGCTGCTTTTGCGCGTAAAAGGGTGATACAGTTTTAATATTTTTGTGGTACGAATATTCTGACACAACTAGCTATCAAATGATTGTTTAGTTTCCCACTTCACCCAATGTTTGCTGCTGCACTACCTGAGGAAAAACCAACAAAATATTGCATTTTTATCAAAACTAATATTACTACTTAAATAAAATAACACCCAAAACACAATTTATCTAAAGTTTCGTCACTGTGACTAATAGTTTATCAAATTGTCATTTTTAACTGTCTACAGAAAATGTTAGCCCATTAAACGAACATATAGCAGAGAGACGCTTTCTTCATTCGTTGTCAACAGTGTCAGTAATGTTTTGCTCCAGACCAATCCAGACGTCACCAATCAGTTTTTGAATTCATCAACAGCACAGACACATTGCTGCAAGACGGTCAAACTTTGTAATTTTGATTTTGATGTAGAAATTTGGAAAATATTCTGAAACTCTGCCATTTTGATGACCCGTAGCACAAGGCCAGCGAACGATTGCTATCTCGACGAAAGTGACTAGAAATTAGGCCTAATACAATAGCAATTGCTTGTGCGAATTTGGGAAAGTTTTGAGTGAAAGGAATTTAAGAGGGATTTTTCTCTGTTTCGGGGAAAATTGGAAATCGATTTAGAGTTTATGGGAAGGATAAGAGTTTGCAGAAATTTGGTATAAATTTTGGGCAAGAATTTGATGAGAATTAGTTTAAAAGAGAAATTTAGTTTAGTAAAATTTATAGAAAAATATTAAATTTAAAAACTTAGTAAATTTAGAATAAAAATAGTTATCGGAGTAAGTAATAATAAAAAGATACTTTGGAAAATATTTAGAAATCACTATCTTTCAGTTTGTTGAATTATTGTTTGTTGATTTTAATGCATATTTCGCCTGTTATTCCAGGTAATGCAGAAACAAATGTTGAGTTAGGTCTTCATGACCAATTATGACAGGAATGTTTATACCAAAAATTATTATAATTGGATTAGGCCTACACTTTTTCAAGTTTTGATAAAAAATTGGTCAGTTGTAATGCCCCCACTGTACAGCTAAAGCTGAGTGGTCCAACTAAAAAACAGTGATTGGCAAAGACCGATCACGATGTAATCAAATTACTGGTTAATAAAAAGATTTCACTGCAATGTTGCCTATTTCCATGTTTATTTTTCCACAATTTTCTGAACAGCTTTTGGGCACTGCAGTCAATTATTAAGCATACTGTTTGAATATAAGACAATAAAAATAAAGTACTTGCCACATGTCGACAAGTACCTGACCTTCAAGTACAAGTACTTCAAAATGATACTCGAGTAGTACTCAAGTACAAATACAAGTACTAAGTACTACATCTCTGTTTGCTTCTAAAGGGAAGGTGGGGAAAGACAGGAAAGAACCGTGAAGGGGAGAAAAAGAAAGGGGAGGGTTCAAAAGGAAGGGAGAAATGGAAAAGAGAGGGGAATTGAAGGAGGAAAAAAGGCAAAGGAAAGGGAAGTAAAGAACTCTCTGGATTTGCTCCCTCAAGAAAAATTTTTTAGCTATGCTGATCCGCAAAAAATTATGTCATACGCAAAAAGCTTCGAGCTTCTGGGGGACTTTTTCACCCAGGACCCCTACCGGAGCTTTGCCCCTGGACCCCGCTGGTGGACTTCCGTCCCTCAGACCTCCTCACTTCACGCTCCCTAACTTGAAATCCTGAATATGCCCCTGGATGTGATGCATCTAATGCGGCTGAGGAAACCGATGCAATGATCGCTTTTATCCTTGTTTTTTGGCCTTTATGTCAGCTGCATTTGTTTCATACTTTGCTTATTTTCATTTGCATTTTTTGTATACTCGTTTGTTTTTGCTGTGTACGTTGTGTGCATTGTTGAAAGAAAACAGCTTCAGAATTTTTTTACTGCTTAATGATGGTTTTTAGTTATTTTTGTGAAGCAGGGAATACATTTATCAAATGTGTGTTTGTGTAAATTGTGTAATAGTTATTGAAATGATTTTTGTCATTTCATCATTGTTACAATTTTTTTTCTTGTAAATACTTTTTTTCTGCTAAGAGTTCATCGCACCAGTCTAACAGCACATGGTCCTGTCTGCTGCCTTGTCACACCAGAATTGCCTCATAGTTTTCTCCGATGGTTGATAAGAACAGAAATGAAGGACAATGTTATTATTAAGTTTGTTTTAGGGACCAGTGAAGATTAAAAATTAATGAAAAATAGCAGATTACTTGCAATTATTTTTGAAGTCAATCAGAAATCGTATGAATAGGCCTACTGCAGAAATGTCCTATGTGTGAAATAAAATTAGACTGCAAAACAAACGTTCATCGGTCATTTTAAGCTGTTGAAAGTCCAAAGTTTAAGTCAAATTTTAATCGATTACAAAATAGTCGATTTTTAACTATGAACCTAACAATTATTCGTTAATTCAATAAACAATGCAAAAGACTGTTCGCGACTTGTGACAGTGATGCGGTAATATTGGATAAACAGCTATGCTATCCGGTAACTGTGACGCTAATACACAAAATAAACCAGATAATTATTAATCTGTTTTTATCTTGATTTAACTTATTTATTCAGTCATTCGAAGTTTAATAAAACAACAGTCAGAACGCTGTTACACAAGAACTAAATAGTTGCGATCTGCGCCGTTCCATCGTGATAAATACGTAATTTGTGTTACTTCCTTACACGCCGCACACCTGCCCACGTGACAATTGTTTTCTCACCTGCGCACAGGTGAATCAATTATAGTCTGGAGTTATGTTTTGTTTTGGATGAAAACAAGATCAATTTAACCAAGTTCGGTAGTTTGCAGGAAAATATTAACAATGCAGCTGTGGCAAGGCAAACGTTACGTTCTGCTAACAGCGCTGATTCTGGACATTTTTAGCTTCTTATGTCTGGTTTTTGCGTTCTGTACTCCCTACTGGTACATATCATGGCCGCGCGTCTATTCCGGGTTTCGTAACATCGGTTTGTGGGAGGTCTGCTTCGCCGGAATGCTACTGGAGCGTGACCCGAGACAGCAGTCGTATCACGGATGTTGGTGGATTCTTGCGCCGGAGTTGTACTGGATCAGGGGATGGATGATGCCACGTACGTTTGGTCTTTTTCACATTTATTTTTTTTCCATTTCTAGGCTACGGTATATGAAGTAATTGTCCGAGGGAAGGTGTACTTTGCAGAATGCGGAAATTTGAAAAGGTGTATTTTGCGGAATTTCAGCTGCGGAACGTTCCGCAAATTACACCTTAGATTTTTTCTCGGTAGCACTAATTGCTGAATTGGCCTGAATCGGCCCACTGCTGCGTTCATGACGCCGATGGATTAACAGTGATTATTGAATCGGCCCACTGCTATTTCAGATTTTGGTTTGTTTTGGGGTTTAGGTTTAAAGTTTAGATTTATTACTTAGAACTATTACTTATTCAGTTACATCCATCGGCGCCGATTAGCGGTTAAATTTATCTACGAATGGCGCTTGTTCTTTAAACAGTTCCTTCATCATTCTGCTGCTTATTCAGCTAACGACTTCATTCGCTAGGTAGTAATGGACCTATTGTTAAATTTTACCCGATTCGCTTATTCAGTTTTAGATTTATTACTTAAAACTGTCGCTTATTCAGTTACATCCATCGGCGCCGATTCAGCAATTAGTGCTACCCATTTTTTCTGCATTCCGCATTCCGCAAAACTGAAATCAAAATAAATAAAAAATAAAATCAACTAGAAATTTGGGGCAAAGCCCAACGTGAGTCCGCCCAGCGCCCTAAGTCCGATTGGGGAAAATTAGGGGGGAATTTCCCCGGCATCAAAGTCACGTGGCCCGAACTCAAATGCATTGGCATACACCGAACGTGCATTGTCGACTTAGGGTAGGTCAACATGAGCGCCTATAACTTTGTTCGTTGTGGACCGAATTTCACAAAATTTTTTTTGTTCAACGCCCAAAAGATCTCTTTCGTCAACGCCATTTACATATTGTCGCTATTTTCATCGATTCCAGAGATATTTGCGCTCAAACTGGAAAGTTGTTGTAAATCGCATCGATTTTTGCACGTTTTTTGCCCTCCCAAATTTTAAGGGAGGCGGTGCCCCCAAAAGTTGTACTTGCGTTAACACCGCCACCTAGAGACACGTCAAGTGCCAAAGTTTCGTCGGGCTACACCCCCTAACTCCGAAGTTATAATGGCTCATTTATTCCATTTTAAGCCAATTTTTTTCCCCCCCTTTGAAAAAAGTTGTAATGGGGGCCCCCGTCCCAGGTGGGGGGTGCGCTAGTAAGACTTGGTCATTCTCTAGCGTGTGTAAAAATTTGGGGGCGCAGCACCCGTTAGGGGCCGAAATATAATCTTCCGAAATATTCGACTTAGGGTAGGTCAACATGAGCCATTATAACTTGGTTCGTAGAAGACCGAAGTTTAC
>Ga0056128_1006320_pt1 | contig 14959 bp, 6 predicted proteins | sample WorMetLIZISLAND2_FD_71113 | JGI IMG/M metagenome (GOLD analysis project Ga0056128, IMG submission 71113) | Marine gutless worms symbiont microbial communities from Max Planck institute for Marine Microbiology, Germany - Olavius geniculatus... ...
TTTTAAGGGGGGTACCCCTCTTCGACGCCCTCGTTCGAGGGGAACCCCTGCACCCAGTGGCACGAAATTTTGTCACGATAAACTAGAGACCTTGGGGCAGTCCACGGTGAAGATTTCGTGGTCCTAGCTTGCACCGTTTTGATACAGCTCACGAGTGTGACGGATGGACGGACAGACAGACAGACAGACGGACGGACGCCCAGACGATGGCAAAGACGCGCGAAGCATTCTGCTTTCGCGCGTAAAAAGGTGACGACAACATTAAATTAACAATTTCCAAGGATTATTAACAGTTTGAGCGTGCATGGTCAATTTCGTTCCATAAAGCCTATAACTAGTAAGATATTTTCACAATAACTTCGGTTGCACTGCAGACTTGATTTGCATCTTCCAGCTAGGCTTAGAATACCGGGCTGCTGCTGCTGACGATGACGTTCATTGAACTGCTAGAGCCTATATACGACAGTAAAGAAGGTAAGTTCTTACCTGGTGAGCCAGTTTGGACCGTGCCGTGTCAAATCATTTGTAGCAGTCGCGCCCTCGCGAGTCAGCCAGGTGAATGTTATTGCCACACTGAACCACCGTGCACGAGTCGACGTTCACTGTTTACTGTTGCCATGCCAGCAATTAGCGACTGACTGGGTAGCCAGGCGGGTTAATGGAATATGAGCAAATCAATAGGCCTAACACGGCCGATACGCTACAATGGTGTGAGCCTGGCAAATACTGACCAAGCCATCAAAATCTCAAGAATAGCCTAGCCTAAAACACGTGCTGTAAAGTTTCTTACTAGCAAGTAACAGTCATCGCACAACTGTTGTAAGCACTAGGCTGAGGCGGTGTCTAGAACTGATAAAAATTTTCAAAGTCGTGTAAATCTAAATACACGGTGAACTGACATGACCTTAAAACATTACTGCGGATTCATCGAACACAACGAGTAGGCTCCCACTGGCAGCTACAAAGAGGAAAGGCGTGCGGCATTGTGTGTTCTGGTGATACTGATAAACAATTTTTACGCATAAGCCTAAGGGAGCACAGGATGAAGTTGAACGTGCCTTCAAATATTTGACAGTGATAGAACCAAATAAAAATTGGGCTACCCCTCTCCCAGAATCACAACAGACACCGGGGTACATTTGCATGTTATGACAACTGATTAAGCTGGCAAAGACTGCGTTTGAAGATTAAGATTGTGACAATTTATGTAGTCGGGGACGACATCAGATATCCATCCCGCCAACTATCACAATGATCACACCGAGCAAGGGCTCTGCTCTGGACTTTAAAATTCCCTTAAACCCCCAAATTAGCTTATAGGAGAAACACTACCATTCCACACTCCCTCAACTCCTGTGGCGACTTGCCCTGGTCTCCCACTGGGCGCCGTTGCAAATTTTGGCCATTATAGCCGAACGGATAATGGTGATGCAAGTGAAACCTGTCATTGATGAATTAATTTCAAAAACATTTTAATACCTGGTTTACCTTGAAAATACACCTCATAGAGTGCTTCTGTGACAATGTGTTGTCAAGTGTTTAGGCCATAAAACATAAATTTGCAGTGAAGTCTCGGGATCCCATCACGTAACGCTTCGCTACACTACCTTGTAAAATATCAACGTTTGTTCTTCAACGGAAGCTGGGTAATCGGTAGAATTATTACTTGACTTCAAATTTCTGCATAAGAAGCTTCAAAATCGATGCAGTTATGAAGACATGAACTTGGTGGCTTGTATTTTGGCTCACTCCATAGACATCGTCATCAGAAACAAATTAGCAATAAACAGTCTGACAAATGTGAAGCTGAAGAAAACTTTAATAAATCTTCAATTCTGCAACGCAATAATATAACATTAACTAGGATAGCTTCCCAACACACAGCAGCTGAATAAAGTTAGAAAAAAGTTGTTATGGTAGCATTACGAAAATCTAAACGTTAGCAACCAACTGTTGTTAGAAAATGAGAATGAGCTTTTTTGGTTAAGCAAAGTTGCTGAACAAACAAATACAGACATAGTTACTGGTTAGTGCCAGATGGTCAGTCCCAGTTGTCATTCTAGCATTTTCCTAGACAGTAAATGTTGGCTATCAGAATGCAGAGATCGGATCGGCAACAGCTAATGCTACGACAAGTATTTTTCTGACTTTGGGGTGAACAAAAAATCAGCAAATTACAGAGATAAAATTGCATGCATTATAAATCACCACAAAGTGAAAAAAACGAGCACTGGCCTTTTCCCTCGAACCCTTCTAACACATTTCGCAGCTGAACAGTAATGTCTTCAAATTGCCTATGTCAGACTGAAGCTTTTGTAAACAAGAGTACAGGAGGTAACGTTCACCGGTGTCTCAAACGACTGGCGCAGATCAAATAAAAACAAAGACAAACGACAAACGTGCAGCCAGCAACAAACGCACAACCACAACACAAGCCATCCGACACTCGTTGACTCAAGCAATGCTGTAAAGAATAAAATACTGTTAATAATAATTAACTAAGAACAGTAACGATGTTAACACTTTGGGTCCAGTGAATAAAGCAAATGGCAGCAAAAAGCCAGAAAAATAGCAAATTTTGACAAGAAAACCGACTCTCCAGTTTCCACTTGTCTTAGCATTTTTTTCAACATTGTGGGAGAGTGTAAAGACACACCACTGCACGTCTTATATTATTGTGGATACGTTGTGCTGCAAAATTTTCAAATATATAGCCATCATGGTGACATTTCATACAATCCAAAGATCTTCTATTATTATACGGAATGGAACATGTTCTTGGCTTTCTAAAAATAACACAGAAAAATTCCTGTTAAAATGGCCCATTGTACATTTACCTCGAACGAGAGAACGAAGAAAACTTTGCTTTGCCAAACTTCCTCGAGTTTGTATGTCGGTCTGTTCGAAAGATTATTCATAACACTGCAAACCGATTTTCACAAAATTCTGCACAACTGTTTAAGGCTCAAAATGTAAGAACAAGACCAACAGATGGACACATATGATTAAACTTTGCTCGAAGTGATAAGCAGTCTGAACATTTATGCCCACTATAAAGCAAACAAAGGGTACAATAGTATGCTCGGTTACAACTCTAACATTTGCTCAGAATCACCTCACATGCCATCAGCAATACAAGAACTGATACAAAAGCAATAACAAATGACCGACTCTGTAGCCACAACAACAGATACAAGTACACGTATACAGCAGCAATACTGATTATGAGTACACAGTGCCCGAATATTTCACTTATTTATTGTTACCACCAAACTAAGAGAATGACCACAGTGACAACACACACAAACGGCACTAACTACAGCCCCACTAGTCTGAGTTTTCACAGTACGAATCCAGGGTTTTGCCAATATCCATCTACTACTTTATTCACATTACCATACTAGTGCTCAACAGTCAACAATCTACACCATGTCCCAAATTAGCGACACCCCTACAGATAAGCCGGTGTAAAATCGTTAATACCTGGCAATTTTTTTACAAAATGTAGAACACTTGTGGAGACAATCATTCTGAACTAGTTGTGTTAAAAGTGGCCACCTTTGACCTCGATGCAAGCTTTTAGTCTTACGTGTGTATGCCACAGCTTGATCGTCCTGTCAGTAACAAAGTATTGAACGTAACCATAATGTTAACAAACTCTGACGTCATGATGACGTTACAGTGACTACGCATGGTAAGATGCGGACGTCACAATAAGAGTGACGGTAAGTAATGCTACGATAGCGCAGTGGACAATATTTCGTCAAAATCCATCAGACCACAAACTGAATTAAGTGAATTAAGTGACAAAGTGAATTAAGTGCTGGTGTCGCTAATTTTGGGACATGGTGTAGATCATTGATTCGCTTCCAAACATCACTCTAATTGCCGGCTTTTGGGTAAAGCAAGGTTAAGGTAAAGCTCGTGTTCATTAGGATTCAACAGGGACAGCACAAGCAGTTATGTTACAGGGCAGACCTATTAACAGTTCTACTGCCTTAGGGTCTGTGTATGTTATGGCAGTATGGCAAGTGCTTAAAACTGTGCAATACATTCTAGTATGGTGCCACTGATGCACACAATCTGAATCAAAACAAACGTAAACAATTTTTTCTCAGAATCCAGCAAACCCCCCAGTAACATTATAGCAAACCTAGACTGGCGATTTACCAGTAGTATAGACTAATGGATTAACTACAGCTCACATTATTGCATGGTATTTTACTTTTGCATTTTAAGCTTCCAGTCATAAATTGTCGTTCTATTAGTTACAAGTAATAGTAAAACTGACAGATCAGGTATCATTAGGCAGTAACAAATATCACCAGAGAACAAGCTATAGGATAATGAACATGAATTAACCAACATCAAATACAAATAGGTTTAAGTTTTATTTTAAACAATGAAATGCTCAAAATGGTTTATTTGAAATACATTTTATAATAAACATGCAGAAGATCCACATAAAGTGAAAAGAAGACAAACAAAGCGTTAAAAACATAACATCGGAACACTAAACATATGTGGCCCACAATTTTCCAGCTGAGAAAAACGGCATTTTTCGTGGCAACCTGACAGCTAGTTATGATAAGCTAAAGATCCTGAGACCTATGATATGTGAACAACAAATTACTTAACTGACAAAAGCCAAAACAAAGGAATGACACTAAGTTGTAACAAATATTGAAGAATAACAACAATTAGCTGAAATTGATCCCTGAAAAATTTAGCAGCCAGACTCTGTATTATATTCAACTTACTAAAAGCCACTGAACAGCACAGCTATTTTACATTCGCTGAAGTAACCTAAATGTCTCGATGCATGTAACAAAAGATAAACTGTTTTATTATAACAAGAAATTGTAAACAAAACATTAAAAACAAAACAGTGCGAAACAACACAATGTAATCATCTAGCACTTAACAGTCATGATATTTTCTACGCTTCAGACAACCAAAAACATTTTATCATATAGGCAATAATTTACAAACAAGACAAGTTTTAAATCTATGGCCAAGGTTTATGTGGTGCAATTTGAGGCAGCAACAGATTGAAAAAAAAACAGCATGAGGATGTAGTGTTAAAACAATCTACAAACAGTTATGACCTAGACATAGCAATTGGTGAAGGAAACAGAAAGAAAAAAAGTAAAAGGTAAGATTGTAATGAGTTAATGAGTAGCAATGGACAGAATGTTTAGAGAATAGATAAGGTCAAAGGTCACCCAGGCAAAGAAAGAGGTCACAGCAAAAAACATAGAGATGAGGAAAACGATGGTGAAAATATCAACTAGGCATCATTGAAGCAGTGTCCAAAGGTCACACGATTGTTCGCTATCTCAGCCATGCCGTAGTAGTGAATGAACGCGGCAGCCACGACGAACACGTGGAATATCTGATGACTTTGAAACTACAACAACAACAGCGACAGCAACAACAACTAGACTGTCAGGCGACGCACAATGCTAAGGCTGTCCACGGTAGCTGCTGTGGCAGGCTGCGATATTTACAGCAATGGCTACAGTGTGAGAAAATAGCTATCGTCCTAGCAGCAGCCAGTAGCAACAAGGCCCTATGGTAAAGTATCCAGAAATCCGGTGCTGTGACCTTGACCTTTGACCCATGACCTTGAAATTCAATAGAACTCATGGTTGTCGAGAGACATGTTTGTGCAAAATTTCATCAAGCTAAGTGCAGTGTTTCATGCGTTATCATGCTAACAGATGCTCACAAGGTGACCACTCTCCAGACTCTATGAAATTCCCTGATGATTCGCGTCACTACTGACCATTTTAACTGGTACTCAACTATCGTAACCTAACCCTAGTACTAACTAAAATACAACATTAAATATGAATAGAAGAAACTGAAACACAAGTAAGCAACATTCAGCAATGAACAGCATAAAATAATCGGCATGGAGTACTAAGCAAAAAAGATACTAAAAAGCCTGTTAATGCAATTTTTAGGAAAGTTTTCTGTCAATTTTCCCTGACAATATTTTTTGCCCACAATTCTGCCATTTCCTCAATCTTCACCAAAATCTCTGACATTTTCCTGACATGTGTAAAATTCCCTGACATTTCCAGGTTCTCCAGACAAGTGGTCTGCAGTGCTGTCAATATGCTAGATTAGCATTCTGCTTTTCATCTGTCCCATTGCTATAGCACAGCATGGGACAGATTATAAAATCACTTACCTCTGTCTGTCAGTTTGTCTGTAAACACTTCTACGGCCACAAATTTGATTCGATTTTGATGAAATTTTGCACAGTGATTCGGGGCCCGAAAAGTAAGATCGAGTTTGTTTGGGATAAAAATCTGATAACTCCTTCCCCCATTTTACCCCAAATTTTAAAAAATTTGCATTACGGCCTATGGGGACTTCAAAGTGGTATAACTCGATCTCCATAGAAAATAATTGTGCACTGTGTATACCTACCCCCTAATTTCGGGTCAGGCAATCTTATGGTGTTATTTAAATTTACCCCCTATCGATCACTGTTGCCATAACAACCATTCAAAATTGGCAAAATTTTGCATTACAGCCAATGGAGATTTCAAATCTGTATAACTCGGTCCCCAGAAAAGATAACTGCACACTGTTTTCACCTACCCCCTATTTTTGGGCCCTGATTATGCAATGGCGTCATGTAAATTTCTCCCCTGAATACACCTGTTGTCATGGCAACCAACCGTTTTTATTCAAAGACAAAACTGGCTGCAGGCTCACAAGAGCATCAAACGCTGAAACGCAGCTGCTAGGCTATATATAGCGTGGAAATGGGACAGATACCTCGTTCGACAGAATGTATTTCTAGTATAAAGAATGAAAATGAAATGTTCCACTCTTCTGTGCCAGCCAGTACACTTTCTTAACGTACCCAGATGTCAAACTTTCCAGGCCAGATGGACTCGGGGAAGCGTAGAGCGTAGATGACAGCACCGGCGAGGTAAAGCAGAGCCATCGGGATGAGCGTTCCTAGAGCAGCAAAGTTGACTGCCTCGTGATAGCCATCGGTAATGATGTGATGGATCACAGGTACACAGCCGCTCATGCCGAATGCTACGAATGCCCCTGCAGTCAGCACAATATTCACAACCAGTATTACAATTAGGTCTAAAAAAGTGGCGTAACGAAACACTGCACCAGCCGCACCAGCACTAAATATGATTAGTTAAAGTAACGACGGGCTAGAGTAAGGGTTAGTGATAAGAGTCAAAATTAGAATTAGGTTTTAAATAGCGATCTGACCTGATCGTATATTTAAAGCGGATGTGGTCAGTGTGGCCGATGTGGTGTTTTGTGACACCCCTAGAAAGTTCTTGTTCTTCTAGTCGCAGTCTTGCAAAAAAAGTAAGAATGGGAAAAAAATGATTTTTTAAAAATTCTTATTTCATGTCATTGTGCAAAAATAGCAGTTCATAAGAAAGTGACACTACTAATAGTACCTAAAAAAACCAAAGTAAAAATACGGCAGCATAACTGATAAACAGTCTTGTTTCAGTAAAATTTTGAAAACAAATTTTTAAAATCTGCACGATGCAGTCTGTGTTGCCCAACCACCAGCATTACAGCACTACAAGTCACACTCTAATGAAACTAATAACAATAGCAAAGAAATGATAAACCAACCTGCTCTAATGGGTCGGTAATCCGGCTGAGAAAACTTGTCCCACATTGAGATGGTGATGCAGATGATACCAAGCAACATGATGATGGTCAAGTAGACGATCTTCGTCGACAGTCGGCAGTAGAAACTGTAGTAGAGCCACGGCACCGCGGAGCCCATGATTAACAGCGATATACCACAGTAGTCCAGCCTGTATAATTCACAAACACGCGATTAATCATCAGTAGTGATTGCAATCCGAAGATCCTGAATCCCAAGATCCAGGCCATTTTTGCAAATCTCAAATCTCGGGATTGGCGGCATCCCAATCCCTGAATTTCAGAATTTAAAAATTGCTAAAATTGCACTTTTCGAAATTTACATGAAACAATAACAATCCAGCAATTAAATGAAACATTTCGTCCATGCAAGAGTCCTTGTTGTACACATTAAGTGGCAGTTTGACAGTCGCCATCTCTCCATACAGTTCAGATATACCTATTGCAGGATTACCAGGTATAATAAATTACAACCATTCTGTAAACCTAATCACAAATGCAAGATCCTGTAATCCCAAAATTACAAATTTCTCAATACTGGATCCCACACAGCAACACACACATTACACAAATGGAATAATATGTCGGTCCAGTGCCAACATGTTATGCAGCCATCCGCCTTAAGCTGTAAAATACTAAAATACTGATGACTCTCGTAAATAAAAAATGGCACACCAGTTACTACTGCATTAGTGTACAGAATGTTCACACCAATTTCGTTTGAATTTTGTGACTTTTCGTTTTTGAGTTAGAAGCCCATATGGGACACACAGAGACAAAGACATGAATTGTGATATCCTGACTTCTGGTCAAATCCCCAACATTTTCCTAAATACGCACAACACTACAGCCAAGCACTTAGCAAATGCTGACATATCCAGCTGTTCAATAAACTGACAAGAACAAAACAAGCAAGTGCATTATTGTGTGAGACTGACTTGCAGAAGATGCGGCCGACTTTCTCCGAGTGGCAGTAAACGGTGTGGAACAGCCATGAGAAGCCGAGGCAGAGGATGGCTCCTGCAAAGAACGCCGAGAAAACAACCTTCTCCTGCCAGTGCATGTCAGCTGACGAGCTCACCAAAAACCAGACTGCTACCACGATGAACGCCATGAAGCCTACCAACACCAGCACACACAGCAACATCATGGTTAACAACAAGATCACAGCTTAGCTAAGAGCTACAGCTGGCCAACTCAGAAGCAAAATCACTGCTCGAAGTTAAAGGAAAAGTCTTGTACTGGCCAACGAGTCAAACACGAAACCAGAACCACTTTGCAGTCTCTGACTTCAATGAGCCAATGATACTGCAGTGCACTATGCAGCCATCCATTGCCCATGCTAGTGATCAACTGAACCTGCAGTTTGCAGCTAGCAGACATACCGCCACCCCAATCAGCCACACTAGGCCAGTGTTTTTAACCTTTTTGCTGGAGCGGAACCCTAAGTAAGTTCAAAATCACTCATAGAACCCCATGCAATGATCCATGCATCCAGCGGCGTAGGCGAAGTGAAAGTTTCAAAGTATCTGGGGACTGATGTTTCCAGTGGAGTCAAGAGGTAGAAAACCTGCAGGTTTGGGGGCAAAACCTCTAAAAGCTGACAATAAAACAGCGGGCAAAAGAATAATAAATGATATTATTTAGCAATTATATTTCACCGGTCTACAGCAGTATGTTATTATATTTAACCAAAAACACCTTACGAGGCGGTCGCCAATGACCGGTTAGTCCCCTTCCACCAACCCAAAAAAGTTATCATCGGATCTTTTACGTTTTACATAGACGTCCTCGAGCAGCTCAGGGGATCTGGACCCCCCTCAGCTAGCTACGCTGCTGCGTGAGGCTTTTTATATCTTTCAAGCAGAACGTTTCATAAATCAAAATTCTTCAATACATAAACAAACGATTTGTTAACATTAACACTAATACGTTAGTGTTCATTGTTCATTGCTATGTTGAGACTGTTGACAACACGAAAAATATTCAACAATATGCAAAAGTAGATGGCTAAAAGTGATAATTTTGAACCAAGTATTTGGTGATTATTACTTCTGTGGCATGGTTTGACGTAATTTCACATGCTAGGTAATTTTGTGTATTTTTTACTGACCAGCCACGGAACCCTTAGCAGATGCCTGCGGAACCCAAAGGTTCCGCGGAACCCCGGTTGAAAATCCCTGCACTAGGCATTCACTCAATCACCCCACAGCCCGTAAGCTACTACTCATTTACCAACCCCAATGCGATAGAAAGCTGAGTTGACCTTGGAGTTGGCTATATACTGAGCCTCTATGCAGAGAATCACCCATTAAAGTGGTAACCACTTGATAGCAACCTGATCAAGAGTCGAACCCACAACTACTCGATCATAAGTCCGACACTCTACTGTTATGCTACCAAATAGAGATGATTCGATATATATCGAAAATATTGATTTATCGTTTTCGATATCGATATATCGTACCGTACCGTATCGTCGGAAAAATATCGAATTTTTCAACATATCGCGATATTCAAAAATTCTGATAATATCACAATAATTTCTACAGATTCTTCACTACGCTGCGTGACTGGAAAGAAAGATTACAAATGGGACAAGTTAATAGTGTCGTAATTAAACTACAATCAAAATATAATTTCACCTAAAAACATATTTTATTATCTAAATAGAGCATACTGCCTTGTTCAATGTTCACGTCTTGTTCCTCGATATTGCAATATTTTGTAAAATATCGTATCGATATCGTATCGAAATTGAAAGATCCTGATATCGAGTCATCATTACTACCAAGAAAATGTGTACAGACCGAGTAGGTGTGTCCAGATGTTGCCGGTCTCCGTGTGAACTCTGAAGATGGATCTGAAGCAGGAGCCAAATGAGCTGAGCTGTGGCCGGTGTCCCTTGGTCAGGAACTCGTTGTCTCGCAGCCACTTGGGCAGGTGGTGGTGGTGAACCAATGTCCAGGCATGGCGGGCGACGGCCTCACATTTCTCACAGGCGTGGCGGGCGACCTCTTCGGCACGGTCGCAAGCCTGCCGTGCCATCTCTTCGCATCTCTCACATGCGTGCCGAGCTATCTCCCCCGCTTGCTCACGAGCTCGGTGCGCCATGTCCTCCGCCTGCATGATCACAATTCACAGCAACAGCTTTCGGTAGCACCTGCGCAGTGAATTTCAGCATTTCAGCACACACACACACACGTGTACGTATGAAGAACAATCTATCAATTTCTATTTTATTAACACTACACTGTACACACTGAACCAGCTTCACTCACTGAAGCCCAATTTTCCACGAGAAACCGATTTCATGAATGTAACTGATATTTGGCTGATGTACAGAAAAAGACTATTCATTAAAGACTGCAGATCGAAAATGTTTTGTTTGATGGCAACACATTTTACAACAAAAACTTTTAGAAAGTGTGAATTCACCACGAACTTAGCAATTTTGCTAAGATATATGCAGCGATTTTTTTCCACTTTATCACCGAACAGACTTAATCCTAAAATACAAATTCTAATGCTCATATGACACATTAGATAATAATGTGTTCAGAAACAGTGTTTATCTACGTGCCTTGTCACGTGCATGTTTGGCCATTTCCTCCGCTCGGTCGCACGCATGCCTTGCCATTTCCTCAGCCCTCTCACATGCCTGCCGAGCCTGCTTCGCCATCTCCTCCGCCATCACCTCGGCCTTGTCAAACGCGTGACCCGACATGGTCAGCAGCTCAGATGTCGTGTGATTCAGACCGCAGAGGTGCTTCAGAGACTCCGGCAACGACTAAAAACAACAACAACAACAACAAGTGAAAAATACATCGGCTTTCTGCTCAAATGAATTCTGTTCAACTGGCAGAGTCCACATTGTCAGACACAGACTTGTATCTATAGCAGTCTTTCGCAGCAAACTGCAATTGCAGCAAGTGCCTATACAGGAAATATGCATGTGCCATAGCCTATCTCTGGCTACATGCTCGATATATCAACCACATGCTCGACATATGTTATTAATATTACAGTCAGAACATGCATTAAAAATGTTATGTTCATTTGGTCATCACAGGCGGTTCCAAGCGTTTTCATGGAAATGAATAACACCAGCAGAAACTACCAGAATAACAGCAAAAATCAAGGTAAAACACAGTCATCATCTTTCAAACTGAGATCAATCATGGATTACAAATGATCAATATCAATACTATACCACCTGTCGACATCAACAGAACTACAAATATTTTAAACTAAACTACACTCACACGGTTATGGATTTTGATAGCATCAGCCTATCCAGGTCAACTCAACCTGGCCATCCCCTGTTCCCTCAGTGTGTAGGTCCAATGCATACCAGCAAAAGCTGGGACGTAAATGTAGGTCTAGAAGTAAGGTTTAATGTCGATGCGTAAGGGGTTAATGGTAGCAAGCAGCAACTCGCTCGCGCATTGCAATTAAATGCGTAATTTTTCCCCGCAATTTTTTGGATTTTATTTTGGAGTCCCTCAACGCACAGTAATCCACCAAGTGTAAGCGGGGATCCTAGGGGTTTCCAAATCCTTATCCACTTATCCTTATTATTGGTAGCGGGCTGTGAGACTCTAATAAAATGTCTACAGACTCCATTATTATTATAACTCCAACACCAATATATTCCCCTTTGCACGACGGTGTGTGCATGTCTTGACGTCTTGCTCGTTCAAACACGTAGCAGCAAGTGATGCTGTATACTCAGCTGCAGCCTAATACAGTAAGTTGCTGCTTGCTACTATTAACCCCTTATGCATCGACACTGAACCTTAACTCTGTAACTACATAAACAAACACATCAAGCAATACTCTAGATCTGCGGTCTGGCAGTGCAAACCAGTGTCTGGCTGATGGTCAAGGTAGTGGTATTAGCGACACCCTATGGGCCTTGTGGCTCAAAAAAAACTTACCGGTATATTTCTTACACACCAAGTCCAGAAACTCCCAATAAACCATCAAATAGATCAGCCAGCTTCCTCCAGAAGCACTTATGCAATCACAAGTGATTGGTCTGTGGTCTGGTCATGTGCGCTGGGTAGCTTCGCTGTCCCTATCATGTCATCACATGATATCATATCATAAATCACCTGCTCACATTCATTCAAATATTCAGACAAACAAAAACAGTCCTAGTCACCTCATCACACTCATCTTCTGACGTCTCTGGACTGCTGATAATTGGGTCACGAAAATCATTTTCTGGGTCAATCAGCGGCTCGAAATGCAAGCTGGAAATGGATGAATCCCTTTTCCGCTGGCGACAACACGCACTCTGCTCCATTGAAAAATGTTGATTCAAGCAATTTACTGATTATCCGAACCAACCCTGATCCAAAACCCACAGCAGCAGTATGGTGGCAAGGCAGGAAATGAAAGGAGGCAGATTACTCTGAAATACACAAACGAAACAGCACCAAACAACAAACTTATCAGTGAGTGACATGAGCCCCGCGCTGGTGGTACTATGCCATATACGGGCGCATCCTCCAGCTGGCCGATGGAGGAAGCCCTTTGTGAGATGACTCTGAAGGATTGTGCTGAATAATACAAAATAAGGCACCATGGACCAACAGTAACCAGTAGTTACTTCTATGAAGTAGCATAAAAAGGTTGACCCCTCAGACAGCTTAAAGTGCTGATTTGAGGTTATACTGTGGAACAGTCGTAGTTCAAGGAAGGTTGATCTCTCAGCCAACTAAGAATGCTGATTTGAGATCATGCCTTGATGGGGTTTATTGGGATCTTACAGGTCCCACGGGTGATTGCTTGGTTGCTGCCTGCCTGGTCTGTGGTCTGGTCATGTGCACTGGGTAGCTTCGCTGTCCCTATCATGTCTTGGGTTCGGCGGAGCATTGGAGAGACTTTTGCCAGGATGATGAGTCAGACAAGGATTTCCAGTAGATGCCGAATGCACTGCAGTTCAGGACTACGGTTTTCCTGTCGGGCTTGGAAATCCTGCATGGGCTCTTCTTTGCCCCATTTGGCTCTGGAATTTGGTGGGGTGGTTTGGCTGCACTGCTCACGCGGCTTGTCTGCTGAACAGGTTGGGTTGCCTGCCAGGTGATTAAGTGAGGGGACCGTAAATCTTTTGATGAGCCCCACAGTACTTGCTTAGTCATGGCGATGTGACCAGACTGGCAGTGTAGTCATGTGAGCAAGGGTAGTTGCGCTTTTTGCTATTCCTGCCATGACTTATAGCAGCTGGGCTTAACAGGATCTAACAGACACCCATGGGTCATTGCCTGGTTGGTGCCTGCCTGATCTGCGGACTGGTCATGTGCACTGGGTGGCCTCGCTGTTCCTGTCGTGTCTCGGAGTTGGGTGGAGCATTGGAGAGAATATTGCGGAGATGATGGGTCAGACTAAGACTTCAGTAAATACCAAACGTACTGTAGTTCGGGACTATGGTTTTCCTGTCTGGCTTGGAAACTCTGCACGGAAAATAAGTAGTCGATTTTCGCTATATGCCGAGAATTTTCACGGAAGCTAACATGAAATGGTTATCTGCCATGAAAATTTATTGAAAATAAATAGGCCTATCATTAGGCGGTTGGGTAGCATTTTGCCTAATCGCATTTTGCCTAATCTTTTTTTGATAGGCGAACCAACAACAACAACTTGCTTTGTCGTTTTTTGCTTCTTTGACAAGCTTTGTTTTGTCGTTCATCATTTTTTCTGTACCATTTTTTTGACCGACCGTAAGTAAGTATATGACGGTTGTCGTCTCATTTCGCCTAATCTCATTTCACGTCGTATACTTACCCTAACGCTAAACTTCACCCTAACCCTAACCCTAACCCTAGTTCGATTTTGGTTGGGGCTCTGCAGTAGACCCAACTGGGGGAGCGATTAGGCGAAATGAGATTAGACGAAATGCGATTAGGCAAAATGCGATTAGGCGAAATGCTACGACACCCATTAGGCCTACCTGCTGTGAATCTGCATCGAAACAAAGTATAGTAAAATAATTGCCAGTGCTATTTAGTACAGTATTATCAGATTATACAAGCAATAATAGTAAGTTAGCAACTTCTGTAGCCTGTGGGTTTAGTCTATATCAGTGCTGTCCAACCCACGGCCCACGGGCCGCATGTGGCCCGCGAGGGGATTCCATGTGGCCCGCCATTGTCCCACATAAATTGTAGTTTTAGTCTGGTAATTAGTCAGATGAAATCAACTTGCAAAATTCAACAATGTTTGATGGTCTTTTGCGTTTCCAAATTTCAGAAAAATGGGCGAATTTGCGGTTTCCATTGAA
>Ga0056128_1006321_pt1 | contig 14959 bp, 8 predicted proteins | sample WorMetLIZISLAND2_FD_71113 | JGI IMG/M metagenome (GOLD analysis project Ga0056128, IMG submission 71113) | Marine gutless worms symbiont microbial communities from Max Planck institute for Marine Microbiology, Germany - Olavius geniculatus... ...
GTCTGTCACACTCGTAATCTGTATCAAAACGGTGCAAGCTAGGATCACGAAATCTTCACTGTGGGCTGCCCCAAGGTCTCTAGTTTATCGTGACAAAATTTCGTGCCACTGGGTGCAGGGGTTCCCCCCAAACAAGAAGATGTCATTTTGCCATTATTGGCTCGAATAATGTGAAAACGGTTGCAGATAGGTACATACATGCTGCTTACCATAGCAAGCACTGGTGACAGGCTTTTTGGATTTATCAACATCAATGACCTTGAATGACCTTGGACCCCTGAAAAAGAGGTTTTTAGTGAATTTTTTGAAATTTTTGAATGCAGTGCACATTTCAACACTGAATTGCGACGAAATGGCTGGAGATAGACCAAGACAACCTTCACATGAAATTTTCAGCATTCAACATACATTTTAGCAGTTCAAGTCCCGACCCTATAGGTTCAAGGAGGCCGGCGCAGGCGGGCGTCAAAGACAGCTACCCCCTAAAAAAGTGGTTATTTTACCGCAATTATCTCGTGTAGCGTAAAAACGGTTGCAGATAGGTACATACATGCTGCTTATCATAACAAGCAGTGGTGACAGGATTTTTAAATTTATCAACATCGATGACCTTGAATGACCTTGAACCTTCCCAAAAGGGGTTTTAGTGAATTTTTCGCAATATTTGGATGCTGCGCACATTTCAATACAGGCGGGCGTCAAAGACGGTTACCCCTCCTAAAAAGTCGTTAATTTACCGCAATTGTCTGGTGTAGCGTGAAAACGATTGCAAATAGGTACAGACATGCTGTTTATTATTAATTTTTGCGATCTTCTGCTGCAGCACAAAATCTAAGAATGAATTGCGACAAAAAGGCTGGAGACAGACTGACAGTTTGCGAAGAGGAACTGCTATAGGCTTTCGCGCCTCTCGTGAGCATTAGCTCAAATTTCTTGTAGAGTACTGTTATCATCACATCATCCTTACACACAGTTGTAAACTGGTAAGTTTTTTTTACATATATTAATATAAAAAACTCCACAGGGTTTATCAAAGTAAAGTTTGAGAACGTGAGGTGACAAATTAAAAAAGCAGTTTAAAAAACAACTGGCTGATATCCACAGCCGACGATATCCACAGCTGACAACTGATAAAGTATAGTATATAACAACGGAACAAATACAAACTTGTATTAATACTGGTCGATAAGCCTTCAGCGTGCGATCACGTACATGTGCTGGGTAGCGTTCCCAGTGCATCGTACGCACGAGGCACTGACAGGTGTGACGAACCTTTGTACATAATACAGATAGATAATTGCAACTCTCAAATAGATACAATAAAACAAAATGATACATCACATAAACAAACAATTGCAACTTTCAAATAAATACAATAAAAGTGAAATGCATAGCTACTAGTAAGGCAACAACAACTCTAATCTGTTACCCCCAATATACACTCTTCCAGATGTAAAAATCTTTTCAACTTAATCTCGGGTATCACGAATGACCACAATAGCCACACTGACTGAAGATCAAATCACTAATCATAACATAAACCCTGACCATAATCCTTATCTCTAAAGCAAACCCGGACCATATTGGCACCAGTACATCTTTCATGACATTGACTTTTCTTCACTTTATGCCTAACCCTAACCCTAACCCTAAATGATGGCCCTTCATATCACACCCCTACAGCGTAAATGCTATTGTCAGCCTAGAAATCAGTCACTTGTCAGTGCAGATCTACACTGACAATAAAACCAAGCCCTCTACAGAATATGGTCCCCATATCTACATAATACTAGGTCGACTCAGCCTTCTACCCTCCGTTGGATGGTAAAATAAGCAGTAACTCATTTACATGGGTTACGGAAGGTGGGGACCTTAGTACAGCTGACTGGGGTTGCCTAGCCGGCCGCTGCGCCAGCCTGTGTCTGCAGGCTGCACACGGTGTCCATGCAGCAGGCGGCTCTGGTTAGTGACGAAAGCGCATTAGAGGCGTGTTTGCGACGATGCACTATACAAATTGACCTTTTTTTACCTTTTACAATACTATACGGTAGTCTCTGTAAATAACGCACAAAATTTTTCAAATAAAAAACTTCTTACCAGACGCAGTTCTTCAGCGGTCAGACCAAGATCGTATACGACGAGCTTCTTCTGTCGAAAATACAAGCGAAAACTGCCAAGAAACCGGTGGAAACTATGAAGTTCGTCGGAATTAATTGTAGCAACAAAAACTGGAAGATCTTCGACGTCATGATGAGCGTGAGGATACAAAACGGGATCAAATACGAAACCCAGTTCAGTCATAAGGCCGTTGTATCCTCTAGCAAGAGATAGCTGAGGTGTGGTTAGCCAATCTCTGTTCAAGAAGGCTCCAATAACGGAGTACAGCAGCGCAATCAACCAACCCAGGGGCGCGACAATACGCAGCACAGAACGTGTTTGTCGACAGAACCCACAGATGCTCATGAATCGCAATAATACCATCAGTAAAGCGTTCATATATCAAATTATAGCTCGAAACATCACATCACTACATTGTTTACAAACAATGGCTATTAATAGAACGTCCTTGATTTCCAACTAAATACCTAATTGGACCGACAGCAATTGTAAAAAAAATTATGATATTAGAGCAAAAACCATTTATTCCCTGGCAAAAACACACAAAAAAAAATTAAATGTAAAAAACGTTAAAGCAATTACTAACAAAAACAATATGGTACAACAATTATAATGTATTAACATAACAAATATTATAAGACATTTTTCTGTCAAACGCATTTTGCTTACCATCAGAGCATCTTACTTACTTCAAGTTTTTGTGCTTTACTTGAACTTGAACTTGGGCGGATCCGTTGCCGGACACTACTCTGAAGTGGAGATTGTCTTCTCATCCCGACGTATTCACAATCGTCTTTATTTTTTGTTCTTTCTTCCATTTTCTTTTTAACTATTTCCGCAGACTGATTTACACTGTTCATGTCGTCTGTCTGAGGGCCTTCTTTTCCAATCATCTGTTTGTATCTTTCTAATTGTTAGTCCTTTTACTGTATACGTGCTTCCTTCGCATTCAAATATGTGCCGTGTTGTTTCTTGTTTCCCACGATATAGCACTATTCGTCTTTCTGTCCATAGTTTGAATTCAACTTCAATATAGTCTACTCGTCCTGACTTTGAACACTGTTCTGGGATTTTCCCATGTGAGATCCTTCAGATAATTCTTTAACTCTGCATTAGCACCTGATATATTATGCAGCTTGGTTTTCTGTGAACTTTCTTTCATTATTTCCTTGTTTACTGTATCATTTGCCTTCTTTTGCACTAACCTTCTCCACTGATTTGCTGTCATATTTTTTATTTGATTGTCATTGTAGGTAATGTTATGCTTTTTTAATATTGCGTATCCATCCATCATCCAGTACGTTAATTGGTCCAATTTGTTCTGCTTTGACGACTGATTTCTTTGTAAGTCTATCTTCTGTCATCGTGATTATTCTGTGGTATTCTATGAGTTCTTTATTCGGATCTTGTATTCTACTGGAATGATTCCCAGCTCTTGAATAATGGCAGCGTTAGGACATCCTCTCGGCACACCAATATGAGTCTTTTATGGAAGTTATTTTGAACTGTTTCCAACTTCTTAATGTCACCGGTTTTAATTTTTGTCCAAGTTTCTGTCTAAGCATGCTGTTGCCAAACGGATTCCAATTGGTATTCTTCTGTTTTTTAGTTCGTTTGAGCTGACTACTGCCAGAATTTCATTACATACACCAGCTGCCTCAGAAATTCTTTTTTTTCAACTGTCGTGGTCTCTGTTCCTGGGTTCTTCATTTCTTTTCCTGTTTCCCTTTAACTTTAACTTTTTTTGTGGGCGTGGCAGTTTTGAGGCGGAACCTTTTGAGGCAAGGTGTGAAAATTTACAGAAAATAAATATTATTATTTGCTATTGATTTTTTGCGTTTCGTTGTATTATTATTAATTACAGAAAGCTGTTGGTCGTGTGATGGACGTAGAGGCGAGTGGAAATGCGTCCTCGGATGCGTCTGGGAATCCTGAAGTCGCGTGGTGGTGTAAAATATTGACTCGTCTTGTGGCATCCATTGCCGGCGTTGGTGAGTTGACGACACAAAGATTGTGAGTCATAAATAACTTCTGAATTATTATCTATATTAATGACTGGTACTACTAGAGAATACCCAGCCCAGTAAATATGCTTTCATGTAATTTCAAATTCAAATGTGTGCTTGTGTTAGAATTTTGAGTAAGCACAATTTCGTCATTTTTATTTGGCGGCTACCCCTAGCCATGGCTGGCCACAATTTTACTAGCTAACTAGCCAAGGTTCAGTGTTCAGTGTTCAAGTGTTCAGTGTTACCATATAACTGAAACTGAATTAATTCAGCTATAATATAAATGATGCAATAGTTGTGACTTTATCATCATATGTGGCATAAAACAAGTTATGATCGATGTATATGTTTTGTTGTTTGTTAGTGGCTTTCATTCTGAGCATATTCTCGATGCTGACATTCTCTGCAATGTGCATTGTGGCAAGCATTCTTCAGATGTAAGTGCTGCTACATGTAATAGTACATATTTGTCTTAGATCTCACTATTTGGGATGTTGTCATGTGTAGCACTTTTGTCAAAATGTTATTAGCTGTTAGTATTGTTATCGGTTATGCAAAAATCATGGTGTGGTCATTGTTTGATGAGAAAAACTGGTGCTTAGCTTTATAGTACCATAATTACTTTGGCTGAAGATTGCAGCAATTTTTGTTCGTTACTGCACCACAGTTTGCAACAGAAAGGACATATGACCTGTAGATGGTCTTGTTCTAACATTTCTCAAAACTTTGCTTTTAGGGACTCAGCTAATCTAAGGTAATCGAGAAATTGTAGCATTTTGCACAAAGATTGAAAAAAGTATTAGGAGTAGTCATGTAATTGAATAGTTTGGGAAATGACTAAATTATTTGTGCATCTTGGTTATAATGCATCAGACTTAGCATATAGGAACTACATACCAAGGCAGTTCAGTTAAAGTGATAATGCACCTAGATTTTTTTGGTATGTAATCTGCACAGTTTGAAACAAATTCAATGCAGACGTCATATAAAAGAGAGCCGAAATGCACTAAGGCTTATGATCGCTGATTACTATTCTAGTTATTTTATCTCCATCCTGTCTGTGTAACTGTTAAGTGTCTTCTGTATTTTAGGCTAGCATCGTTGCTGGTGTTACTCTTTGAAGCACCAATTTGCTGTCAGTTTTTCAACATCGCAAAGCCACTCAGTGATTTTGCTGAAAGACGATCATTTATGCAGAAGGCTTTAATATACGTGGGGTATGTAATTGTGTATCCGTACACGTCTATTGTCGACAAAACGTGTCATTTATTCTAAGACATGAGTAAGAGAGTTACCTTAAAATTCTGTATTGAAGCTGACCCTGAATAAATGCCTGGTCTTGGATACAGGCCGGGGGTCAAGGGGGGCCAGAGGCTTTTTACGGTAATAAAGAATTGCTGCAAAGGACAACACCAAAGCATTCTAGAAAAATTGTAAGAGTCATTACCTCCGCCAATTAGGTAATGTTTTTGCCGGTTTTTGTTTGTCTGTGTGTGTGTGAGCAAGATAACTCAAAAACTTAGGGACGGATCTTTCTGAAATTTTGAGGGAATATCGGGTGTGGCATAAGCTACAGGTGATTCAGTTTTGGGGGTGATCTGGCAGGAATCCTGGATTCTGGATCACTTTGAAGTTTTCGTTACCATTGCATTAAAAGGGGCATAAGCGAAACCGCTGGCAAAGCGACAGTGTATCCAATCACGGTTTTTTAGGTCATGTAGAACTAGGTCACTGTGGAAAATGCAACTATAGTTTGAAATGCGTAGGTGAAATCTACATTACAATCTGACAAGCACTTGGCAGAGGTACCTGCGAGCTATGATTGCTTTCTAGTTATTTATTAAATCTATAAGAACTGTTATCTTACACTGCCAAGAGGTAGGTAGTTTTACCAAAAATTCTTGAAGAATTGCATCACACGGTGACAGCTGTTTGAGTCATTTGCATCTTAAAAATTTGGGAAATTTTTTGTGCAAATTGTGAGGTTCCGGTAATGGCATCATGTAGTGTGGTTTATGCATGTTCATCGTAGTTGATGAATTTACTGTGGGGTGTTTAAAATAAACAATGTGTAGCACTGGCATGGTACTTACTTACTGAACTACAATGAAGAGATAAATTTTTGAATATTTGGTTTCTGGTACACCTTATGATGAAGTTTGTGCATCTAATTACACTTTGTATGTACAGTAAGTAACTGCTGTTTGTCTTTGTATTTAAACGTTGGCAGCATGCTCCAGGAAGGTCTTAGAAAATGTTTAGACTGTCTTGAAAATGTCCTCAAATTTTTTGTCAACAATATTGTAGGATTCTGGCTCTTTGCATCTTTAATCTAGCTATGAATGTGTTAAGCTAACTGAGCATAGTGGTGTGTGTGACTGTGTGTGTTCAGTTTGTCTATTCCTCCTGTTGGACTTTGCTTCTCGTTCACAAGGCTCATTGGTTGCGGTCTGATATTTGCTACAGGTGTTCTGTACGGACTCATGTCCCTTGGAAAGAAGTGAGTTCTAAGTCGTCGTTTTTTCTTCAGTTGCAACCAGTGGCATTGTGGCAGAGGGGGTGAAATTTTTGGCTGTCGGAAAATCTTGTTGGAGAACTTTCGTCCAAAAATGCAAAACTTTGGGGCTGGAAAACCCAATTTAGGGGCAAAATTGGAATTTTGAGTACCTACAATTTCTTCTTTTGCAACTGTCTGTTGGAATTCTGTCTGAAATTTGCAGCATATGTCTGAAAATTGAAACTTTCTACACCACCTACTTTAAACCCACGACACCACTGGTTGCATTTTAAAAGTTTTCTTTCTGCTTTTATTTGGTGCTTGGATGCCATTGGTTAGATAAGATGAAGCGTGTTTGGCCGGTTAAGTGTTGGGCTTTTGTCAGACTCAGCCTCACTTCGACTCACTCTGGAGAATTGGCCAATAAAACACAGATGGAAAGTACTAATTGCTGCAAATACTGTAATAGCATTAGTGGTGTAGTAGCAGCAAATGCATTTTATGAGATCACGCAAGTTGTTGGTAATCCAGAAACTCCATTCAGTTAGATTTCATCGGTGCTCCAGAAGAAGCTGCACAAAATATACTACTTGGTTGTAGATGTACATGTTAGTTAGTTGTCATCGATTGTTCAGTTGTTTCGTTTTTTTTTTGAACTGCCAAATGGTTCAAGCTTCTTGTCGAAGTTAGAAAACTATGATGGCAACAGTGCTGATGAAATATTATTATTAAACTTTTGACATTGGCTTCAATCGGTTGAGAGGTTGTGTGTAATTTGTAGGGCTGATAGAGAAACGATGTTGGCTAGGGCTTCAGTGAAAGATGACAAAGTAAACCTTGTTCCTGGTGGAAGGTGAACCTGGTTCCCGGAGACCGATGAACTCTGTGTGTAAATAATGATATTTTGTTTGTCAGCATTTAGTGCTGCACTGGTAAATTTCTGTTTGGTGAACACTTTTCCTCCATTTTTCTTTTCTCCCCTTAGGAGAAGGCCTCCTTTAATCTAGCAATCTAGGGGACCTGTGGGAGCTCTCCTCCACAGTGGGGTCTGAAGCAGAGCTGCAGCTTGAAACATATTTTAGACCATTTTTGCATTATCCCAAAAACCACGTCTGTTGACAGCAAGTTTTGTATTATTTTTTTTGTTCGTCAATGTCCATAGGGAGTCAATTTTCCACCTTTCCTCAGAATACTGTAAATCAGCAATTGGACATTTTATTTTAATAAAAGAGCTGTTAACTTTTATCTAGGCTTTTCATTTTTGCTGGTTTGTTTGGGCTGACATTACTGTATCACCATCCCCCTTGTCCTTATATTATTTGAGGACACTGCATTTCCTCTCAAAAATATTTGGAGCAATGGCATTTTCCCAATGTTTTCCCTCAACTACACCACTGTCTGCATTGTGTCTCGTTAAAAGCATGCCGTTTCATCTTAGATGATAATGTGGACAATTATTGTGTTGTTAGATTACAGTAATTTGTGGTATTCAGCTTATTGCTCAGACTGTATGCCAATGTCAGATGTGCATCTGTCTTGCTGTGGGAAATTGTTAAAACTGAAATCATGGCTTTGGCCAGAAATTGCAGATTATGACAATGCTATGATGCCTGAATGTGAAGTGCAGTAATATTGTGTACGTGTTCGTTAAAATTAAGTACAACCTCTAGAATATCCCAACAAGATGCAGTTTTAGTCACATGAGTCTGTCTGTCAATGGAGTAAGTGAATAACCATGACATGTTTAAGTGTTGTAAACATGCATTAACTTATACATTGTTTTCAATCATTTTTGCTTTTTTTCTAAACCGTAAATTTGCACGATAATAAATACAACGTGGTTACAGTTTTGCATTTAAATCTGAGAATTGCACATTGAAAAATCTTCAGTTTTACTTTTGGCAAAATTTATTAGTTTCAGAGCTTCACAGTTTCCCATAGTGTAAGACAGTTATACTGCATGGGTGAGGTGGGAAAATTAAACGCTATTTTAGTGCATATAGAGTGAATATGAATGTAGAAAATAACCACTGGAATGTGAATTCTTGTTCAAATTATCGTCAAAGATTAACTTGCATGTTTTTGAGATGCAGTCTAATTTGTGAATGTGGAACAGTGAATTGTTGCAATATTATCTTGATTATACACCGTGTCTCAAAAAAAAACAGTCAAAATTGTTTTTGGCATAACATTGTCAAATTTCTATCAAGTTGGTAATTTTTGGCATTAAAAAATGGCTAAGACGATATTATTATGTGTGGTGCACTCATTTACCACCTTATCTAATTTATGTCAACGCACTACCGTGTGAAACACAGATGTTCCAAATTGTTACATTACACAGCGATTATTTGTATCAGAGGATGCGACATAGTTTAATAATTTGTGGTATTAAATATTTTATGCTGAAAACAACAGACAGCAGAATAGCTGGCTGGTGAGCTTAAAACACATCTAATCGATAAATGAATGCATTCGATCAGTCGATCATTGATTTTGCTATTAGCCATTGGCATTGCATCTAAGCCATTGCGTCTTTGTATGCGGAGCACACTTTGGCATAAATTCTAATTTGCAAGCGAGTTGTTATACAAACTCATAATTCTGTTAAATAATTTACATTTTAGTGTATTTTGTGCCTAATTAACTTGTTACAGCATTTACTTGAGACAGCAACTCAGCATTGTGCAACAATTTGGAGCATCTATGTTTCACATGGTAGTGCATTGACATAAAGTAGGTGAGGTGGAAATTGAGTGCACCTTACATAATTTTGTTTTCTTAGCCATCAACATGCCAAGAATTATTATAGTTAGTAAAAATTTGACAAAGTTATGATGAACAATTTTGATTTTTTTTCTGAGACATGCTGTAGTATGGTAAATTTATACACCATGGTCCATAAAAAATGTACCACTTTTACTTTTTGAATAGCTCCGTGCAGCATTGGCCAATTTTAGTAATTTATGTAGTGGAACATTTGGAAGAAATTTGTCGCAAATGACTGTACTTTTGGTAACCTCACTTTAATACTGTTGCTACACTACCTTGTGAAATGCAGGTTGTTGAGCCTGCTGTTTGCAAGTAGTGTCAACATTTACTGTTTGTGTTTGCGCTGAAGGAGGACATTTTAAGCACATGCTGTAATAAAGAGGATGTGATGTGACGTGTGATTTTTTGAGATACAATAGTTGCCAATCATGTTAGTCGCTTTTCAGTTAATCATTTCTGAGCCGACGCATCTGCTATCCAATATGAATTCATTGTTGTAAATGGCTAAACTACGACTTGCATCTCACAATGTAGTGTAGCTAAAAAGCGAGGTAGCCAAAACTAAAGTCGTTTGCATCAAATTCTTTTCTGATGTTGCATGCCAAAAATTATTAAAATTGGCCAATGTTTCACGAAGCTATTCAAAAAATAAAAATGGCACGTTTTTTATGGACGACGGTGTATATGCATATAGCTTGCTGTACAGAAACCCTGTCTTGCTATTGCAGTTGTCTGTCTGACTGTCTGTGTGTTTGTCACACCCTGCTGCCTGGTGAAAATCTTTACTCTCAGCTTTGCGAAAGACTGCTACTGGTATTTTTTTAGGGTTTCCTAATATTTGAAAAAGTTTACCCCGGTCATGGATGCTAATTGCTAAATGAGTGCGGATAAGAAAAAATTTTGAAAGGTGTCACCCCAATCAAGCTTGCTAAATGAGCACTTTGAGCAGGGTAGAAGAAATTGGCAATTTTTAGAACAATAGGTCACCGTATCTTAGAATGATGTAAGATAAGGCCAAGATTATTATTCCTACATGCCTTTTAATGCGTCATAAAATTAACGACCTTGGATGACTTTGAACGGCCATATCGCATGCTGCTGCACAAATGGTGTGTCTTTTGTAGCTCACTGTGGAAATCTAAAAGAAGATGGTCTATCTTCTTTTAGATTTTCACAGTGAGCTACAAGAGACCCATATTATTAGCAGCACAAATTTAGCCCACAGACTACTGCCGTTGGTAAAGGCTGTTGTAGATATTTGTAAGGGTTCTCTGATTAGGAGGCTTCAAGCAACAGTGGGGTGGTTAAAACCAGAGATTTTCAATAATTTTGGCTGCCATATCTTTGTAACTTTGAGTTGAAGCCAATATTATGTTGTGCATGTCATGAAGTACCTCATCAGTCTTCCAGGACTTTAATATTATTGACCTTGAATGACCTAGAGTTGTCATTTTATAATAAAGTCTGTTTTATCATTGGTTTCACTATATTTTTCTGCCTCGTGTTCAGAGACAAATGAAGATACTCCCATAATGTCACCAACAAAAATTTTTGCTGGAGACTGTAGTTTATTGTGATATCTGTTTTATGCAGATATCTGCTAGGATTATCGTGTGAGGAGGCGTCAGTTACTCATAATAGTGGGATCATAAGCAACCATTTTTCAGTTGCCTTGTTTTCCAAAGCCCAAAAAGTAGGCCATAATTGTCGTAGAAGCTTACGATGGAATTACTCGGCTTGAACTGTACTTTATTTTGATGTACTATTTATGCGAAAGACACGTCAGACTACTGTGGGTGCTATTTTCTTGTAGTTTTGCATGTCTTTGTTGCCATGTACATTGTATTTTTGCTAAAAATCTTACACGTAACATATAAATAAACTCAGAATTGCCATTTGCCCGAGAGCAGCATAATAAATTAATAATGAGATGAATGCAGCAAGCTGATGGCCTGTTCACTAAGCAGCAGCGGAGCTTCTTGTTGTCTTTGCTGCTGTGTGAGTTAAATTGTTACAATTCATTGATTACTGATGTTGTGTGCAAGTGCTTGTGCCTTATCGATGTTTATTACTCTATTGCATTTCGTGCGTATTGTACATGTACAGATTCTGCATGCTAGCTTCATATCTTTGCCATGTGTTATACTGGAAAACTAACTGTTGACCTGATATTATATTTTTCATATTTTCCTCTTTTGTTTTTATCTGTTGCCTTGTGAACACTGAACAGAGCCTGTGGGCAATAGTGTGATATTGTGATTGAGTATTCTGTTAGTTTTTTTGTTCATTGAAACTATATGTCTTAGTTAGTGTCACTGCAGTCACTTGAATTTCAAGTGATATTCTGCTATAAACCGTTTTGTCATGCATTGTTGGGTTTACTTGTTTGGGGTCAATTGGGGATGTCTGTTGTTTGTTTTCGTGCTTGTACAGTTTTGTTTGTCAGTACCATTGGCTAGCAAATTGCTGCTAAACCCCTTCAAGAAACTTTTAACAAGTCGAAAAAATTACTTCCAGAAATAAGACAAGCAGATTGTTGAGGAGACAATGTTTTGAAGTTTTTTGTGTGTATTTTTAATTTTTATGTGATAGCAACTCAGTTGGTATTTATCACTGTTATTCTGTTATAAAAGTGTTTTTGGTCACCAAGCACCCAGCCATTTTTTGAAAATGCCACTTAGTCACGTTTTTGTGTTACTGCATTAGTTATAGTTTCTAGTTTTTGTTTATTTTCATTCTGCTAGAAGTAAACTCTGTCTTCTACAGTTAATTATATATTGCTGCTCTATCAAGCACAGTTAACAGTCTTCTTTCAGCATGTGGTTGTACAAGCTGAATGTATACAAAACCTTGTCTTCAGTAGGATGTTGCAGTTATTTCAAAACATAGAAGCACTTAAGTCAGCTGTTAACATCGATGTTCAATTCCTAGGCATTAAGCCGTAATTTTCGGACATTCACTTTTGCAGACATCCTAAGTTCCTATCTGCAAAACAACTGGATTAGTTCATGTTAAACAAAACGCCAAAATATCAGTATTCTTATAATGTAGCACTGGTAATATTGATTGCTTATCGAAGTCATTTCATTAATACAACGTGCTGATAATAGATGCAACAATATTACACATTGCCCTGATGGCAAACACGATGTGCGAACCTTTCTTTTCTACAATGTCAAGATTGCGTTCTCCTGCATGTCAGGATCTTCTGACCTCGTCTTTTGACCTTTTGAGTTCCGCGTTATTATCGTCATTATTATGGATGGAGATAACCAGCACAAACTGTATAGCCTGTGCTAAATTTTAACTGTTCTATATATCATGTTATTTGTGGGAAACGTTCACATTAATTTTGGGTTTTCTAGGCATTTGTTCCTGAGGTCCGACTAAGGGTTCTGAGGGAACATTGTGAGTTCCCCTAGTGGGATACGGGGCATAGCCTCGGCTGAAAATGAATTTATTGCATTTTATTTGCCACAGAACGAGAACCCTTCTGGTAGAAGAAAAATCCAGTGTGTTTACTGATATAACTATTATGAATCTGCTGAAATCTGCAAAATAATCAAGTATTGTAATATGAAATTTTAATACTTGCATGACTGTTATAAACTAAATAATCAGAAAAAGCAAATGATGTGATTTTGATGGTACTGAGCAAGGGGCAAACTAGGCTAAGATTTTAGCAGGTGAGGGGAAGGCGAAGTCGAAGCAGGCAAGCAGGGAGCTGAGCCCCCACTGGTCCCCTCACGTTAATTACTGAATAGAGGCGTAGCTAGAGACTCTTACAGAGGGTCACATCGTATCTAAACAATAAGGACACGCAGTCCGTTTTGACTAAAGTAGAAAAAATGCTGTGTACGTACGACGCTGCTGCTTTCTAAATAAAGGCAGCATTTGATATTAACGAACAATGTACATTGTACATGCAGAGACACTACAGAAGATAAGCGTAGACGTCTTCATAATACTAATACAACGTAAACATGTAAACAAAACAATAATTATTAACTGTTGTCTCATCTACAGTCTACACGTGAAACGTTTTGTTTTGACGTTGCGCATTAGTGACACGGGAAGTCCAAAAATAAACATTTTTTAACGAACTGTCTGTGACTGGTGGGGGTGAATCTTTATATCTTTGTTGCGTGTTTGTTTTTGGTTTTCTTATTGTTACTTTCAAACACTGTATGTACAAAAACAGCTTCAGTTGACTTTTCTACCGTCTTGTGTAGGCTGTTATCTTGTATTATATCAGTCAGTACTGTACGTCCAGATCTGCTTTTAGTTCGCAATTAGGTTATGGGTTGGTTACCAAATTCTCGTTGTACTTTGATAAAACGTGTTTTTAAATTCTTTTTCTTTTGAACTGTTTCGATTCAATTGAACTGTCTCAATGTACTCAAGGCATAATATACGTCAGTATACTATGTATAGTGTGTCGTGCATACACGCAGTGGCTTCTACCTCCTCCCCCCCCAAAAAAAAATCTGGAGTCGAAATCGGGCACAACATCCCCACACTTTTAGGCTCAAGTTTACCCCCTCTACTTTCGAACTTCACGGATAGAAGCCTCTGCATGCACGAGGTAGCATCTCTCTACGTTTTGTGCAGTACTTCTAAACAAACTACGCGAGTGAGTCAACTTGTAACAGTGCAGCAGCCATGGCCTGGCGCGTGGCGCCCCCACGTGTTAATACGGTGCACTTGTTGTTGTAACTTCGTCGTCTTCATCCATGTCGACAACTTCGCAGGCGATGTTCTTGATGTACTGTGAGCCGCCCTCGTTCTCCGTCCAGTCTCCGTATCTCCACACCTGTCGACCGCCACGTCCTCCCTCTACCGTCGCCTGCATCGTCCAACAACATAATGAACAGATTGCTCATTAAAACCCAGTTCATGTGGCGCACCCATATCGTCGCCTCCGTTGGAAATATGCATGCAGCGGTCGGTCGGAAAATTGCAATTAACTTTCTGCCCATCTTTTAGTCTACTTTCTTGACCCACGACGCCGATGGCGAGGTCCCTTTGATCGATTTTCGACTCTTTTGGGCCTCTGTTCTTGTACGGTTCATAGAAATTGATTAAGAAAGCTCTAACGCGTGTATGCAGCAATAAACAGAGTTTTCACTCAGTTAGAGAACTGGTCAGCGGTGTTGTGGGTTAAATAAAGTAGGCAAGGCAAGAATTTGGGGAAGAATTTCCTACAGAATTTTCCCCATACAGACAATTGCAAATTTTTATCAGAGGAGATCGTGGGTGTTCAAAATTTCAACTTGCCTCTAAATTCCCCCAAATGGTGATCTTAGCCCCAAATTGTTGATTTTTGCAGCTCACAACAGGATTCGTTCTGATTGATGGCACGCCGCCCGCGCCAATATGATATGCCATTGTAAGTCGTTGGCCTATTATAGGCCTAATCGTTAACGCGAGTTACCACATTCAGAAAGTTCATCATCATCATCGACAACCGTGGGCTCAATGCCCGTTGGTGTCTGACGCCATTCTTACTATCGCTGCCCACCGCTGCCTATCTAGGGCAGCGTGGCTTAACTCCTGCAGGGTT
>Ga0056128_1006322_pt1 | contig 14958 bp, 14 predicted proteins | sample WorMetLIZISLAND2_FD_71113 | JGI IMG/M metagenome (GOLD analysis project Ga0056128, IMG submission 71113) | Marine gutless worms symbiont microbial communities from Max Planck institute for Marine Microbiology, Germany - Olavius geniculatus... ...
GCTCTAATTTTGTCATCAATATTTCGCAAAAATGTATGTCTTCAGCTGACGTTTGAAAGTATCGAGACTCAGTTCTGGGTCACGAAGACTGTCTGGCAGCGAATTCCAAGTCGACGGGCCTGTCACAGAAAAGCGCCGACGACCAAAACTGTTCAATCGATAGCGCGGTACGACCAACTTTCAGTACAGATGGTCCTTCTTGTCCTGAATATTCCAGACTTTCCGGTGGTCTGGTGCTGGGCGGGCGTGTGACTGAAGTGATAAATGGAATTAATTCAAGCTTTAGCATGCTGATCAAGAACTTTATCTCATGGCCAAAAAGAGACCAAAGACTTGGGGAAAAGGCCAAGGACTCTGTTATCAAAAACAAGTCCAATTGCCACTGCTTTTTCATTCTTGAGGTGCCTCGAAGACGAAACTAGATTCTAGGGGACAAATCACTGGTAGTAGTTTGTGCTGGCATTAGTACTAGCAGTCATCGTAGTCATAGGAGCAGCAGCAGCAGCAGCAGCAGGGATCCAGCATGTGATGTTGAAAAGAGTTCTTTAAAACAATCTTGTTTAGTCTTTACTAGCACGACTAGCGCATTAGAGGTTAATTTTAAGTTTTAGCAAACGTTATGTGCTACATAAATTCACGTTTTACTTACTTTACTTACTTACAGTAGTAGTAGTAATAGTAATAGCGGTGGTGGTGGGCTGGTAGCAGTACTCTTACATTGGTTGCGGCTTGGTAGCAGCTGAACGGTTGGCTTCATTGGACCAACTGTCAATGGCTGTAGTTTCCAGACTTTCCGGAGGTTGAGAAACCGGCGTTTCCAATGCAGATGAAAATGCTGCTTCGTGTGCCTCCTCCCCCTCCTGTCTTCCGCCTTCTACACTTTCTACTACCTCCGTAGGTGGACGACGGACCACAAAGGACTGCTGTGTTTCGTAGTCAACGTCGCAAGATGACGCCGCCTCGTCGTAGTCAGAAGATCCGGAGTCCATCGCTGGAGGCTCTGTTGACAGTAGAGGCGGCACTGGGCCAGCTGCTGCAGCTGCTGTTGTAGCAGCTGCTGTCGTCGTAGCTGCAGCTGCTGCTGTACCTACCGGTAGTTCTTTTGTCGGTGACGATCCCTCGCCGACGTCTTCCGGCTCACTAAACAGTCACATCACCATTGTCATCATCATTCTCATAGCAGCAGCAGTAGTAGTAGTAGTAACGGTAACAGTAGTAGTACCCTAATAGTAGTAACACTAGCAGTAGAACTAGCAGCAGCATCGTAGGTTGAGAAAGTAGGCAGAGCACAAAGTTAAAAATTTCTGAAAGAGCAGATTATGGGCGATCAGATTTTCTATTTTACCCCTACGTGTTCCCAAAATGGGTTTTTAGGCTAACCCCAAATTGTGTTTTTTTGCACAAGAGGAAGACTTGCCGACAGCCCAAAATTTAGAGAGGGAATTGTAGTAGTAGTAGTAGTAATAGTAGTATTAGTTGTAGTAGTAACCTGACCTTGCAGTGGGAGATAGGAACTGATCTTCATCGCCTCCTGAATCCTCACGATCTTCCACGTTCCCACTTTCCACATTTTCAGTGTTCTCCGGCACGTTACGTGGTTCTATGACGTCATGTGATTCCATGAAGTCACAGGGTTCCACGTTCTCAGCATCTCCCGGCACGTCAGTAGTAGTAGTAGTAGTAGTAGTAGTAATATCACCTAGTCTCCCAGTTCCTGACCTATCTTCAACTGGGTGGCCGTCTGCAAGCTCCTCAGTCCCATCATGCTCTGTAGCCGATTTGGTCAGCATTCCATCGCTGTGACCTTCTTCCGGAGTAACGTGAAAGTCATGTTTATTTCCGGGAGACGACTCACCACTTCTGCCATCATTTTCCATGATCGTCTCGTCTCCAGCTAATCTGCCTGGGGCTTTGCTAGCGCCTTCTTCCAGAATGCCATCAAAGCCTGTCTGTTTGTTCTTCGGATCCATTTCCAAATCATTAACTCCCAACGCCGGCGATTCCTTGTTTTGACTGTTATCTATGGTAGGTTCTGCAGGAGCTGATTCGATGGCGGTTGTTGGTTTATTCTGACCTGGCACCACATCCATATCCATGGAAGTGTTCTTCATCTCGCTGGAATCTTTGTCGCTTGTCGAAGTTTTTGAAGTGTCCGGATTGTCCGACAAAAGTGTTGCAGCTTTCACCTGCCAGATAAAATAACATTATTATTAACACATACTAATTATTCACTTCAACATAACAAAAAATGCTACCGCATATATTAGTTTTATCAGACACATTATCATAAAACTATCATTAGGTCTAGCCATAAGATTAGCACCACTGGTAAAGTAGTAAAAAGAACAACATTCTCCAATAAAAAAACTACTGGACACCTTCTACCAGCTAGAGCTACACGAACAACCAGTGATGACATGGTTTAAAAAGCAGAAGTCAAGAATTTGCAATTTTCCAACACACAGCTGCAAATTTCCAATGGAAAAGATCACGGGTGCTCAAAATTTTATCATTGCACAGAATTTTGCCACAAAATGAAACATTTTCAGCCCCAAAGTTTGCCTTTTAAAAAAATTCCAACAAGCTAAAATTTAAGGAATAATTACCCCCACCCCATGCCTACCATACTACGATGCCAATGCATGTAACCACAAATGCATGAATGCCATTCAATCAGGGGGTCACAAACTGACAATAGCAAACACCAATGCTGATCTTTTATCAGAAAAAATGGATCTTGAGGCTAGCCATAAACCTAAGCCTAATCCTATCCTTAAACTGACCATATTTCTAGCCTCAACCTTTACCCTGACGCTAAAGCTAACCATGTCCCTAACCTTATCGGTAAAGCTAGATCACCTATTTAAACTTCATAATGACCACTTCTTACAGCACAAGAGATTCCCCCAAATTTTCCCTTTAACTTTCTGCGGGAAATTTATGCTACTGTGCCATACAACGTTATGCAGAGGCAAGCAGTGGCTGTAAAGATGTCAACAACTTTCCTAGTATTTCTAGAGGATTAAAATCTGATAAATTTTACACAGCTTATTCTTACCTGTGATGAGGTGTCATCTGTGTTTTGTTGTTGCACTGTAACTTGGCCAGCAGTATCGACTGACATTTCTGCAGCAAAACATCTGACTATTACGAAAATTTCAAATGATCGACAAAGTCCGCAGATTATGTCTGACAATTTGTCAAAAAAAATGGTCCTGGGTGCAGTCGTCACATTCGCAATCACGATTCTGTCTGCAATAAAATCAGCCAACAAAATCTGTCATCTGTGACACAAAAATCAACTGATTTTGTTGGCCGATAAAATAATCCAATTTTATCTTTCAACATGGAACACGTTCTGTTCTCAATGACATAATCAGCCAACTTCTTGGATATCAGTCAACAAATTTTGTCAGCACAGTGATTGTTTACAGTGGGAGATAAATATTTATTTCAGTCATTTATTTTCTTTGCTAATCTATCATATTTATTTTCCTTCTGATAGAAAAAGTAATGCAAGTATTATTTTGCGATCTGCAATCTGCATTCGTGAAGCTAGCTGGTATCATACAAAACTGCAAACAATAAAATCAACCGATTTTCTTGAGCAACTAAACCACGCCTACAGAAGTTGGCCAATTTTATCGACTGTCTGACCTGGTAAACAGTGAACTTACGCAGCAAGAATTTCTACAGCTTAGAGTGCACTTTCTGACACCAAAGAAACACAGGTACACCGTGCCTCAAAAAAAACTGTGCACTGTAAATGGCCAGACTACGACTTCTGCATTTCACAACGTAGTGTAGCAACAGTATTAAGGTGAAGTGGGCAAAACTACATTTTCGCTGTTTCTTCACCACGATGCATGCCAAAAATTATTATTAAAACTGCTAATGTTTCACAAAGCTTAGTTTTTTGAGACACAGCGTATTACAAATGTGCATTTATACTATAGTAATTAAGACTGCTGCTAGCAGTGCTAGGAATCAACCCATAAAAACAAAAACAAAAATATGTATTCGTATTGTGACTTTCTAATTGATAATGAGATTAAAATCAATTTTAAAATGTCTTCTTATAAATTAGACAGTCACAATGTGATAGAAATGAAGCCCATCACATTAGTATGACATAAAACTGGATTTCACCAAATGCAAGCGGCAAATTTTCGATAATTCATCAAAACACAATTGTTCTTTATAGTTCATGATATAAACATCTCAGAACGTAAAAAGATTTACCGGGAGACACAAAATGTTTGTCTTTTGTATAATCTTGTAACATGTCCAACGTTACCGTCTGCAATGTCAAGATAGCACACAAAATGGCAATTTTAAGAATGGCGCCACCATCTGGCAAATACAGAAACAACTTGACACAACTGGACTTGAATGTTTTTATCCACTATTTTCTTTACGAAAATCTAATAAACTGCAGATTGTGCCAAATCTAACATTACCTGAAATTTTAAACGAACTCCATATTCAATTTTTCCTGCTAACAAACTTTTTTCCCTATCTTGCAATGGTGAATAGTCCATAAATTCAGCCCTGAATCAGGACAATTGACCCCAATCACCACCAAAATCTTGCAGCCGCTAAGCTGGGCCAAGTCTTACTTTCCCCGATAATTTCAGCCAAATCCGTCTCTAACTTATTCTGTAATCCTGCCGACAAACCAACAGTTAAACAAATATCATTACTACAACAGTTACTACTACTACTACTACAGTACTGCTACAGCTAGTACCTTGATGACTCGTAGTATCGTGGAGTCAATCTCAGCTGACTGGTAGTCAATGTCAGGTGAAAACTCGACTCGAAGTCGTCGGTAGACTGTGTTCATCACCTTCTTCACCTTCAGCGCAGAAAACATAGAAACAAAGTTAGCAATAGCAGTAGTAGAAGCAGTAGTAGTAGTAGCAGAGGTATGAATCAACGTTTCTTTGTGTTGCAGCCCAAAAAATCTAGATTCAGGACAATACATGAATAAGCTACACTATACAATAAAATACACAAGGCTCGCCTTAGGCATGTGCGACGTGTATGGCCAAACAGAGCCAACGATTTTAGGGGCTGCCATTTTAAACCCTAAAAATTTTGTATAAATTAACTTGCCAATTTGAACAACTTTGATATTTAGCATACGGCACAAACACACACATTAATGACATCAAGTGAAATTGAGTTTGTGTCGCAAATGAATATACGGGCAAAATAGTGGATCTTATGGATAAGGAGAAATGTTGCATGTTGCAACCAGATGAGTTTTGCAAGCATACTAGTGCAGCAAAATACAACCACGGCTGGGGGTTCACCTCCAAACCCCGATGAGGGAGCTTACAGTGCTGTCGCAGACACCCTAGCTGGTTTTAAAAGAGACAGAAAGGAAAGGAAAAAAGGTAGAGAAACAGTAAGAGAGAGAGGGGGGGAGGTTGACTGATGCTCAGTTGAAACAGGGCCACCAACTGACTAAAATTGGCGCTGGCAATACATGAACACAATGATCATAAAACGTTACATAAAATATCAAAAATGCGTAATAATAGTAGTAGTAGTAGTAGTGCTAATCAGCTTCTTCACCATCAGCATAAAAAACAATACACTTATTATTCGCATGGAAATCTGGCTTAAGCCAATACCTCAGTCTGGACATCTTGCGCTGAAGCTGCTCCACCAGCCTCTGATAACTGCGCCTGCAGTCGACGTCCGGCATCCAGCGAGCGGCTGAGTGCCAGCTTGAGACGTTCTTGTTCCTGTTCTGCTGCACCGAGCTGGTCCCCAAGCTCTGATATATGCTCCTCGTAGCGTTGCTTCATCGACACCGCCTGACCCCGCAGCTGCTCGTACTAAAACATGTATCAGACAAAACGTAAACATGTACTAGTAGTAGTCAGTTCTTGCGTTCATCGACATTCCTAAACAGTGATAGACTCACTGGTGCATAAAACTCCAAACATTGTTGAACAAACTGAGGTCAGGGCTGTTGAGAGGCACATATTTGGCCAGATGAAAGTTATTAAACTTTTTGTCATTTGAACCCATATTTCGCTTGTTATGTTTTCCCAAAATAGTGCAGAAACAGGTGCTTGGTGAGATGGAAACCTGAACAGTCATTTGACAGCCAGTTGCATCAGGAATATTTGTACTAAAAATAAAATATTAAAATCTGATAATCTGATTGTAACTTACAATCAATAATCTTACAGATGTTTTATTCATGTTTGTTCACTAAATGCCTATTTCATGTGTTCCGTTTTCCCCAGGTAGTGTAAAAGCATACATTGGGTTGGTAAAGACTTAAATTGTCATTTGATGGCCAGTTGTTCCTGGAATATTCCTACTAACCTACCAAAGTTATTCAAATCTCCGAATCCATCTTTAAGACAAGATTGATAACGTTTTGGGACACACAGTGTAGTTACTGCTATTGCTGCTGCTGCTACTACTACTACTACTACTATGACTGCTAGAACAGACCTTATCTTTCCATGGACGTAGCAGGTCGATTTCATCTCTCAATGCAGCCAACTCCACAACTTCACTAGAATCACGATCAGACTTCATCTCAGCCACCTGATAGCCATAACAACAACGACTACAACAACAACAACAACAACAGCTAGCACTAGCTACTATTACTACTACTACAACCAACTCAAGCTCACTGAAATCATGAACAGATTTCATCTCAACCACTTGATTGCCACAAAAACTACAACTATGACAACAACTACTACTAACGCTACTACGATGATGACTAGACTACTACTACTACTATAAACATACCTGTTTCTCAAGTAGTTGTAGCTGTTGCTGGTGTTCCTCTTCTGCACTGCTCAACAGTTGGTCACATTTCTGCTTCCAACTACGATTCAACTCTGCCTCCAATTCACTGAGCTAAACAATCACCAACAATTCTGTACTACATTGTAAACCATAAAAATGGCACTCTTTTTATTCTGGAAATAACTTGGCGAAATGTTGAAAAACCTTCATAATACATGGCAGAAATGTAAAATGTAAGTTGAGTAAATTTGCAACTCATTTGTGGTATGCTGCTCACCACACATATTTAATGTAGTTACTTTACCACAGGAAAACTAAGTGCAATTCAACTACGCGTGTACATGTGAATCTGCTGTGTTAACAGCTCGGCCATAATGTTAATGATAAAAACATATAGGCCGAACAAAACCATTCAAATTCGCAATGCCTATGCAAATGCCATAACTGGTGTTTTGTACGGAAACACCCAAAAAAGGCAATTATAACAAAATAACAATGTTCCTGGTGCTGCCATCACGGCACTGCCACTGCAAGTGCAAAAGTTCACCTGGTTGGAAAAGAGGAGGGCAAAAATGATAAAGAGGGGAAGAAAAGGAGAGAAAAATCCGAAAAATAAAGTAAAATTACCCCATCTCTTCAATCCTACTCTGATCATTGCATATGCCCAGTCACCATCGCTCTATCCTATGATAATGAAGTGACAGAAAGTAGACGAAACCAAACCGAAATGCCAGTCAAGTTGATCTGAGCTGAACTATGTCAGTTCGGTACAGTACATTTCTGTCGCTTGTACATGCTTTAAGCAAGATTGCAAAAAAACCGTGTTTTAAACCGGTGTTTTGGGTTTTTCTGGGTTTTGGATTTTTTTTAGAATTTTGCAAAAAAAGCCAAACATGATGGGTTTTGGAATGTCTACGGGTTTTCAGTTGGTTAATTTGTATGAGTTCCTGTTTGCTTCCCACCACAGCTGAAATATATCAATATTTGTGAATTTTTAGGTATAAATGTTTCCAAAACTTAGCCATGACATGATGATAAAATATTTCATTATTAGTGGAACAAGAAACTAAAACTGATTTAAACTGGGGTGGTTTTTACGTGCGACAGCACGTAATGCTTCGCACATCTTAGCCATCGTCTGGGCGGCTGTCTGTCTGTTCGTCTGTGTGACTGTCACCCTTGAGCCCTATCAAAACAGTGCAAGCTGGGATCACAAAATCTTCACCGTGGGCTGCCCCAAGGACTCTAGTTTTTAGTGACAAAATTCGGTGCTCCGGGTGAGGGAGTTCCCTCGAATGAAAGCGTCAAAGAGGAGTACCCCTACAAAAATCGTTATTTTGCCGCTATTGGCTTATATAGTGTGAAAATGGTTGCAGATAAGTACAGACTTACTGCATAAGCAAGCACTGGTGACAGGCTTTTTAAATTTATAAACATCAATGACCTTGAACGACCTTCACCCTAAAATAAAGGGTTTTAGTAAATGTTTCGCGATTTCTTGCTGCAACACACAGTTTAAAAGTGAATTGTGCCAAAATGGCTGGAGATAGACCAAGACAACCTGCGCATGAATTTTTTTGCATTAAAACGTAGATTTTAGCAGTCGAAGTTTCGATCCCCTAGGTTCAAGGAGGTCTGCGCAAGCAGGTGTTAAAGAAGAATACCCCATAAAACGTGGTTATTTTACCGTTAATTGCTCATCTGATGTGAAACTGTTGCAGATAGGCACAAACATGCTGCTTATCATAACAATCACTAGTGACGAGCTTCTTGGTGTCAACGTCAATTACCCTGAATGACCTTGAACCCCCAAAATAGGGGGTTTGTAATGTTTTTTTGGCAATTTTCAGCTGTGGTGCACAATTTAAAAGTAAATTGTGATGAAGAGGATGGAGATAGACCACTAAGACCAGGGCAATCTGCGAAACAGAAACTGCTATAGGCTATTGTGTGTCTCATGAGCTTTGCTCAAATTGCTTGTTCTAAATGGGTTTACCCCAGAACTCACCTGGTTTTTTCGAGTATCAGCCCAGGCATTTCAACCCTGGCTTTAAGTTAAAAATCTGGCTACCTGTTGTGAGGTGGTAAGTTCGGTGGAATTTTTGTCCTGTCTCAATCTTTCACGCAATCCTGACACCTCACGCTAATCACAATAACACACGCACATAGCTCCATTACTCAGATACCTACACATGGCGGGATGTAGTACTAGTAGTAGCACTAGTAGCAGTAGCAGTGGCAGTGGCAGTGGCAGTAGTAGTAGCAGTAGCAGTTGCAGTGGCAGTAGTAGTAGCAGTAGCAGTAGTAGTGGCAGTAGCAGTAGCAGTAGCAGTAGCAGTAGCAGCAGTAGTAGTAGTAGTAGTAGTAGTAGCAGTAGTAGTAGTAGTAGTGGTGGTGGAGCGGACACTTCACGCTAATCACAATAACACACACAGAGCTCCAACTTAGCCTCCTCCCCTCAGCAGGATGCATAACTGAGTACTAGCCTCCTTGGCTAGGCACAAAAAGCCTACAGAGGCTCACTGGGACGATGGTCTGTCTGCGTTAGTGCACTAAGTTTACGTGCAAATTGCCATCAATTGGCATGTTAACTTAATGCATTAAAACACTGAAAAATTTATCGCAATTAAAAAAAATTAACACCATTAAAAATTAACACAAAAGTAAATTCTATGAAGAAAGAGCTGCAACATTCAATTAAACTGTGGTTATTTGACGTTCGGATAATATTCCGACATTTATTATGTTTCATATATTTGCCATTTCAAAATGCCAGCTGGCAAATGATCGCATTTAGTTTCAAAAATATGAAATGACTCACTTCATGGTCAGCTTGCAGCTGTTCAATTTCTGCCTCCAGTCTGGTAACGTTTTCCTGCAACTTTTTGTTCTTCGCCATGAAACTCTTTTAACACATACAACAATCTCGCAACATCTTGCTGCAACTTTTTCTTCTTTGCTACAAAGCTATAACTTTTTAAAGAACGCAATTTAACCCCCAATACACAGAACGCAATAAAACCCACTAGACTGGGCTTTAAAAATAATTTTTTCAACCTTGTAAATACTGATCAATAGATCATTTATTAGGCCAAAAAGCAGGTAAACAATACTATAAACAGCAAAGAAGCAATCAATGTAAAACCTAGACTAGACTATCAAGCCTTGGGCAACGAAAAAACTGTCTATTGTAGATGCCGTGGTATGCTGTGACATTTATAGCAATGACGTCAGCAGCGGCCAACAGAGGCGCGTTTTACACCTTTTTCTCTCTGAGAATCTCAGAAATTCTAACTTAGAATTCGCGTTTCGCACTTCCTTTTCTCTGAGCTTCTCTGAGAAATTGTGAGCAAGATTTTCCTTTGCTACGTTATGCTAGCTCCATCCACTAGCCTGTGAGTTACGTCATCCAAACAGATAAAATTGGCTAGCATAGAATTCTATGTTAGAATTCTTGTAGAATTCTTGCTTGCGCATTTCACACTTTTCGTGAAAACTAGTGAGAACTACTGAGCCGTAGAAGTGAGATTCTCAGAGAAAAAAAAGTGCGAAACGTGTCTCAGCTATCGGCCTATCTGGGCCAGGGACTGCCTAGCAGCAGCTAGTGGCAAAATGGTCCTATCTACAATGGTGACGTATCCAAAAATGTGGTCCTGTAACCTTGAAATTCAATCAGGTTCTTGTGGTACATGTTCGTGCAAAAATTTCATAAGTACATAAGTTATCATTTAGACAAAGAAAAAACCGAACCAAAAAATAAGAGACAATACTGAAAACAATACTGTCGTCACCATCATGAATAATAAAAAAACATGTCTATGACATAAGTTATCATTTAGACAAAGAAGAAACCGAACCAAAAAATAAGAGACGATACTGAAAACAATACTGTCGTCACCATCATGAATAATAAAAAAACATGTCTATGACATTGCATACCGTCTCAGCAGCATCTTTGGCAGCTGTCAACTCCGCATTAGATTCATGAAGTTGTTGCAACTGTTTCTTAAGATCTTTTTTTGTTTGTTCTTCGTCTTTCAGCTGACTGCCTTTCTGCTCCAGATCACCAGCGCTCTCTGTAACCAAACCAACACAAACTCTGAGTGCTGGCATCAGCTCAGCCTCCTACCCTCAGCATAGTCAACAATAAACACATACTCGCCATATCCACCCCGCTCTATGCTAGCATGCAGTATTGTGTGCACTATAGTACAGCAGCAAATAACAAATGACAAAAATAAACGGAACTGAAGTATGCCGGTACACCAGAGTTCATTATCTCTGCCAACTGAACGAGGTGAACAGTGGAGGAGATTATGTTTTTATCCAATGTGTGTCTGTCTGTCTGAGCACCAGTGATGACTCAATATCAACATTTCAATTTTAATACAATATTTCACAAAATATCGCAATATTAATACAGATTTTTTTGAAATGATAAGTATGTAAATCTTATACAAGCAGAGGAACAAGACATAAACACTGAACAATGCATTATGCTTTACACAGATACTAATATATGACGGTGAACTTAATTAACTAAAGACTGACATAAGTGTCGACATCATATTGTTAGTTTACTTGGGTCAGTTTTTCATTTTATCCATTTATTGTCATTATTTTGGCAATGCGATAATAAAAAAATATAAAAGTTCAGCGTAAATATCGCGATACATGAAGAATATCGTGATACATAAAAGATATCATAATATATCAAAAATTCGATATTTTTTTTCGATGATGCAATATGATACAATATATTGATATCGAAAACGATATATCGATATTTTTGATATATCAAGTCATCACTACTGTGCACGACAGAGCTGGGGCTATGTATCTCCATAACCATGCAAGATAAGCGTACAGTTAGTTATGTATTACTACTACTACTACTACTACTATCTACAATTACTACTACCACTGACCGGCCAGCTGTAGCCGGAGTGAACTAAGCTGGTCACGCGACTGTGTATCCATGGTGACGAGTTTGTCCACATGCTGCTTAAGCTCCACCTCTCGCTGTTTTATAGCACTGAGTTCCATCTGAGAGTCAGCTAGCTTGGCCGAGGCATCACTCAGCCTCGTCACTAGCTCTACCTGCAACGGCACGTGTAGTAGTAGTAGTAATAGTAGTAGCAGGAGTAGTAGTAGAATAAGCCGGTACGCGTGAAGCGGCTGTCGACTCTGACCTTAGAAATAAAAAAAAAATAATCAAATATTGTTTTTATTTCTACGACGTTAACAGACAGACACACTGCCTAACAAGATCAGACAGTGTTTCAAAAGAAAATGACAGAGAGTAAGTATAACTAGAAACACAGACAGTGACAGAGGCTAATGAACTTCATCACCATTAAATGTCGTCAAGTTATCGTAGTATCAAACGTCTGTCTGCCACAAGTGCAATGAATTAAACAGTAAAACCCAAATTCTACTACTTCGTCTTTGTGGACTTGCACAGCACATTTTACGACAAATCAAACAAGCAGAGTTTGGTGACAAACTGTCGTTCACATGGCACGCTGTTAGAGCACTACAGTCAAGCAACTGCCAATGTCAACAAGGTTGCAGATTATGGACAGAGTATAAATATCCGGAAAACGAAATCGAGCCGACGTTGCCCAGCTGTAGTATTGGCAGCCATGCTGTTTGGATGTGCAGACCAGTGGTGTAGCCAAGCGGAAGGGTGCAGAGGGCCCAGTCCCCCTTCCTCCAATCCTCCAATCCTCCGGACAAGACATAAGTAGTGATGAGTAGTGTACACGTTTAAACCACACTAAATGTGTCGATTTGGTCAGTTAATTCTCAAGAACATCAGATCTCATATTTCAAAGCCTCAATGCACCAAATTTGACTTCGACTGGGGCTCTGCCCAAGCCCCTGCTGGGGGAGCTTACAGCGTTCCCCCTGATCCCCTAACGAGATTTTAGAGGTGATACTTCTAAGCAGAAAGAAGGAAAAGAAAAAGAGAGTAAAGGGTTAAGAAAGAGAAGAAGCATGGAGGAAAGGAAAAAGGAGGGAAAGGAAGGGAAAAAAACAAACTGGGAAAAAGAGAGAGAGAAAGAGACGTGAGGCCACCCCTAATTCAAATTTCTGGCTAAGCTACTAGTGCACTCAGAGGAACAGAGAGAATCGCTGCAAGCAATGGAGCTGAGCTGTTAGTGAACCAAAGTTCACCAGAGTTTTTGCCCAATAAAGGAGGAATCGTAGGAGACAAGATTGTTTTCCGCTTGTCAACATCTCCATCTGTTCTGGAGATATTTGCAATCAGAGTCTGGAGCTAAGCGAATAAAGCTAGTTGTATAGCTACTGCCAGCCACAATTAGTAGCAGTAGAAGTAGTAATAGCAGCAGTAGTGGTAGCAATAGTAGTAGCAGTAATAGTGGTAGTAGCAGTATACCTTTTCCTGTTCCAGGGCCAAGACACGTGACTGGTTCTGTGTAGCTGTCGTCTGGAAGGAATTGTTCCTCTGCTCCAGCAATGAATTACTCTTCTCCATATATCTGCAGCATACAACTACAATTACTACAACTACTACTACAAGTACAACTACAATTATTACTGCAACTGTTACTAGTTGAATGAATTGTTCATTTGTTCCAGCAATGAGTTACTCTTCTTCATGTATCTACAACATACAACTACAATTACTACAACTACTACTACAACTACAACTACAGCTACAGCTACAACTACTGCTACTACTACTACTGCAACTACTACTACTACTTGAATAAATTGTTCATTTGCTCCAGCAACAAGTTACTCTTCTCCGTGTACCTAGAACATACAACTGCAACTAGAAATTTGGGGCAAAGCCCACCGTAAGTCAGCCCGGCGCCGTAAGTCCGACTGGGGGGAAAATTCAGGGAAGTGAAATTTCCCCAGTAGCAAAGCCACGTGGACCGAACTCAAACGCATTAGCAAACGCAATACACACAAGTGGGTCGACTTAGGGTGGGTCGACATGCTTGCCTATAACTTTTTTGCTAATGGACCAAAGTACACAAAATTTTTTGTTGAACCCACCAGAGATCGCTGTCGATCAGGTTTGTTTCCCATTTTCGATATCTTGACTGGTTCCTGAGATATTCGTGGTCAAAGTTGAAAGTTATCCTAGAACGCGCCAAATTTTGCAAGTTTTTGCCTTCTCAAATTTTAAAGCCCGGTACCTCCAAAAGTTGTATATAACTGATAATGCCCACCTAGCAGCACATTATGTGGCAAACTTTCGTGGAGCTACTCCCCTACTCGCAAAGTTATAAGCCATTATTCATTAAATTTTAAGCCAATTTTTGACTCCCCATTGAAAAAATTTGAAAGAAGACACTTGTCTCCTGTGGGGGTGCGCTAGCAAGACTTGGTCATTCTCTAGCATGTGGAAAAATTTGGCAGTGCAGCACCCCTTAGGGGCCGAATTATGGTATTCCAAAAAAGGTGCTTTGGGTGAGTACAATTTGACCTTCAGATCTCCGTGGTTACTGGACCAAAGCTCACCAGACTTTTTTTACTGAACACGGGAGAAATCGCGATCGATCAGTTACTTATCTGATTTCGAATATCTGTATCTGTTCCGAAGATATCTGCCGCCAAAGTTTAAAGTCATTTAAAATTGGGCCAAATTTTGTATGCTTTTGGCCCCTAAAATTTTTTTTGGGGGGAAAGCTCTCAAAATTTTGGACTAGCATAATAAAATTTGGCCTACGGAGCTTGAAGCTCTCGCATTAGAATTTAAAAAAATAAATAACAAATAAAAACATCTGCAGTAAAACATAAGTCTGCTCCGAAAACTACACTGTGTCTCAAAAAAACCGGACCCCTGCTACCTTTTGCAATAACTCCAACAGACCTGGTTCAATAGCAATAGATTTCGAAAAAAATAATCGTTAGAGAATCAGCACTTAATAGCATGTGTTACTTTGCGAGAACACAGGCCCGATGTGCTGGCAGGTGACGTGCACGTTTTCCAGCAGGATAATGCACCCGCACATTCGGGCACGTGCGACGATTGAGTTTCTGCGTCGTGAGACACCAGCGTTCATCCCACCTGACCTCTGGCCGGCCAACAGCCCCGACCTCAACCCTGTTGACTACTGCATTTGGGGCCGTGTACAGCAGTGTGTGTACCAGAAGCCGGTGAAAGATGTGGATGAACTGAAGCAGCGC
>Ga0056128_1006325_pt1 | contig 14958 bp, 10 predicted proteins | sample WorMetLIZISLAND2_FD_71113 | JGI IMG/M metagenome (GOLD analysis project Ga0056128, IMG submission 71113) | Marine gutless worms symbiont microbial communities from Max Planck institute for Marine Microbiology, Germany - Olavius geniculatus... ...
AATGATATAGACTTGTATCGCAGCCCGAAATAGCCAAAAAAATTCCATAAAACCCCTTATTTTGGCGTTCAAGGTCATTCAAGGTCATTGAATTCGGCGTTACTCGAGAGACAGTGTATGACTTCCTATTAGTGAATTATAGTAACCTATGGCCTTATCTCGCGCCCCGTTACTGAGATACAGCGATTCATTGGCCAAAAGTCGCAAATTTTGCCCACCTCTCTCTCATTTAGTGCCCTCGTTCGGGGTGACCCCCTTCAAATTTACGGTTCCTGAAACTAGAGTCTTCCAGGCAGCCGACAGTGAAGATTTGGTAATCCTAGCTTAGACCGTTTTTGACTGATCCACCCGTATGACAGACAGACGGACAGACAGAATTGCGATGGTAAGACGCGCTGAAAGCAGTAGCTGCTTTCGCGCGTAAATATTAGAAACAGCGCTGCTGCAACTTAGTAAAATTATTTGACCAAAAGTAAAAAAAATAGTTGACTGAAGTGTGAAAAACAAAAGTGCGATGTCTCAAAAACTCCTACAGTTCTCGTCACTGTCGTTAACGTGTTCATTATTTTCTGTTTTTTATTTGTCTGCTGTAACTAAACAATTAATCCGGACACTGCGCGGAAGCAAATTTCGATCGCACGCGTGTTGAAAAATGCTGTTGTACTGCAGCGGGCGAGTGTCTATGTCGTGGCTGTAGGTGGAACAAGAGATGTCGAAATATGGGGCGGTGGCAGGTTGCAGCAAGGATTACATCGAGGTGCGTGGATGTCGCATCGAAAACGAACGACGCAATGTTCTCTTCACTGCAATCGTCAACAAACAGGCGGTCATCAACAGCGAACTCGACATGTTCGGTGATGTGAATTACAGCATTTGCTCAGTACTCGATTAATAATTAATCAACGGTTGTTATGCTTCCTGCCTACAGTTTTTTGCCAGACTGTTCTGCGCATGCGTTTCTTCTATTTTATACATTGCTGCTTTTCATTATGCGCAAATAAAATGATGGTGATGATGATGCAGGGACGACAGTGTATGCCAACGCGCCGTACCTGGACCCAGACACTGCGACGACCACGGCGACTGCAGCAGCCACCAGCACTAGGGGAACCAATTCGGCTGAGAGTGCCGCAAGACTGAGCGACCAATCTGTCCCCACGTCACACCCGACTGCCGTCGTCTCCAAGCGCGTCAGCGGCGGCGGCACCCGTCAGAACACGTCCGGCAAGAGATTGTCGATGTACCACCAGACCTCGGCGCCGCCTTCAGGTCTTGAGTCACCGGAGGCACACGCCTCTGCAGCCGCTGTTGGTGACGTCATCAAAGACCCTGGTGGCGGCGGGCCTGCCAGCGAGCAGCCGGCAGCTGGCATGGAGAAGGCAGCAGTGGGACGTGGTGGCGGTGCCGCGACGACCACTACCTCGGTAGTACCGGTCCATCGACGCCCGTCCAGTGGAGTGGTCGACATGTCCAGGCAGATGGCAAAAAGGACGGAAGCTTTTGAACAGCTCAGCGCGTTACTGCAGTGAACTAGCAGTGTGTTTGCATCTAAACACACTGGCATTTCACTTACCGTACCGTACTTTCTTCCGTACACACTTACTTGCTGTCCGTGTACTCGTATATGGGATTGCTGTTCTCCGTATGAGAATCTGTGGCATGTGAATGCGTGGGATGTTTTTCCAAAAGTTACGATAATTAGCCAACGGCATTTTGCACATAAACTTGTTGTACATATTTTATTTCGTAATTGTCTGCACGAGCTTTGTCAACAGTGTATGCGTGAAAGGAATTTTGATGAAGTCAAGAGTTGCAAACAGTTGACAGCTTACTTCTTATGCACGTGTCCTGATAAGCCGCATTATCGGTATTGTCGGCCCGTAGGTCCCTCTGTCTACAGTCTGCGAGTATTTGCTCGGAAAAAAAGTCAAAGGTCAAGATTACTGAACGTCAAAATTCAGACTTATGCATTATCTGGCAAAATCGCGACTTCTGTAGTGACCCAATTTACTGTCAACGCTTGAAACGCTGGTTAACTGAACGGACGCCCGCATGTCATGTTGCTAATGGTGCCGACATTTTTTCACTTTATAGAGTAATTTGCCACCGATCTGTTCAAACCCTTCAGCTTTTGCCACGTTTTGTAATTTGTATCAAAGTTTGATACAATTTTATGACACATCTTTTTGTACAAAAAATTTTCACACCAAAACAGCTGACAAATCAGATGCTTAGGTTTGGGTACTACAAAAAATTCTAGTTTAATGTGTTGCTTTTTATTTTTTCTTATTATTTGTGCATGTACTCCGTGCATGATTCTTCTAGTAAACAAACACGATAGTCAAATCACCCAGCCAAATAATGGTGGCTAGTAGGCTAATGGTTTGTGGCTTTTGCGCTCACTGTTACTTACTTAGCAAGTTAAGTTCACACCAATCTGCTATAATGACATCACCTGTAAATATTTATAACACGCTTTATATATAGGGTATATAAGGCTATACATTATGAAAATTAAAACATCAGTGTATTCTGCTTCCTTTTCGGATGAAGTCGCGTTTCAATTTTTCTGGTCGTGTTTTCTTATTTTTATCACTTTAGTCTATTCATACGATACTATATGATTCATTATCGTGTGCAAAGAAACGCAAACACTAAAAGTCACGTATTTTGTTGTTTTTGAATATTTTCCTTTTAAGATAAATATCGGCATGTTTGAATTAGCCTAAAAAAAGGCTAAAGCGGGACTCACTGTGTGGGTGATACATGTAGATCCGGTGCGGTGCATGAGCCTAATTTGGAAAAGTTCGTCAAAGTCGAAGTTAGGAAAGTCTTAGTTAGGAAATTTTCTAGCAAAGTTGTCAAAATTAGCTCAGGGCTGCTGGCAGTTATGTTGATTAAAAAGATGCTGATAAGCCTATCGATGTCTGCAGTCACCACCAGCTAACGCGTGACACAAAAAGCAGCGTCAAAAACGTTTGCGTTCGCAAGAAGAAGTACAGAATACGTGTGTCATTCACTGCACCATCATGACTGCGTGTAATTAACTTGAGCGTCAACTGATCCAGCGTGCGTGTACGTGGAAGTTTTCTCAGAGCGACTTTTATGTAGTCGAGTATCTGAGCCAGTGACGTCATTGAGTGATGTAGCTTTAACTGACACTGAGTCAGCAGATACAGCGACAGAGTCACCTGGTAGACGCAGCAGCCGTTTTAGGATTGACAATCAGTGTTAGTGCGGTCAATGAGGCAATATCGTCATCCATCAACTGAATGAACTCCGGTAATATCGGAATATCGGGAATGCGAACAGCATGCAATAGCGTGTGTACGTTTTCTGTAGACAATTGCAAACATCGCTGATAATCACCACGTTTGTATGCGTACAGTGTCTCAAAAGCTGTTGTGACAATCGTGACTGCAGAACCAAAGTATCGCGCCATGAGCTGACGATAATATTATGTTGTTAGAATGCTGTTCAACTGCAGACTTCTGCAGTAACTCAATTAATTCTGGTGTGTTTAGTTCAAGTTTACATTGAGACAAGACAATGCAACACTGTTTGCAATTAGTCTTACTTTCCAGTATTGTTGATAAAATATCCATCAACCCGTCGGTCTCCAAAACCGTATCTTGATACTTCACGTGTAACGTGTAGCATTGCAACTGCTAAAAAATTAACACAGAAACGTTTGTCGATCTTTGTCAACTCACTCATCTAACAAACACAAGTGCAAAGTGAGACGGCGCAATAGGCCTATATGAGTTTATTTCGCAAAAATGCAGACAGTTATTAAAAATAGCAAAAACACACATCATACGGTCAGTAGTACATACAGTTAGGCCTATACACAAGCTGCAATAAATTTCACGTCGACGCGATGTCTTATACAAGAAATGTTACTATGTGGAGTAACATCAGCAAATTGACACAGTTTGACATATTCATTGGACTGCATAAACAATCTCAGCACAGTGACTATAACGCTATTGTCCGAACACAGCATATTATGCACAAAGCACAGTTTTTTTCTGATAATACAAATGTTTAAAATTTATCCTCTTCATGCAACAAATCAATTCTCTAACTGGTTCCCGTGATCTAATGTCAAATATTTTACGATAAACTGAGTTCCAGTATGCATTCAAATGGTTTACACTACTACTTGAGAGATCAAAACACTCAAGACCATATGATAAAACTGGATAACAGTAACTTTCTATTAGGTGAAGCTTTATCAATTCTGACACCCCTGAGCTATAAACCAAAATATAGTGGCAATATCACTGCTGCTGGAATAAGGAGACATATGCCTGATTAAACGGGTCTATTGTGTGGATATATGGAGCCATATGTCAGACATATGACGGGCCAAAGTGCGGGCGCAGAACGCTTGGTTGTCATCTACTCCTACTAATAAAAAGTCGCATATTGGCTTTGAAATGACATGAAAATTATGACGTGGTTTGCTTTTAGCGGTATCAACATCGATGACATTGAATGATTTTGAACCCTCAAAATAATAGGGAGTTTTTAGTTTTTTGGCGATTTTCGGCTGCAGAAGAGTGAATTGCGACGAAATGGATGGAGATATACCAAGACAATCTGCGAACAGAAATTGTTATAGATTCTCGCGCGTTTCATGAGCAGTAGCTCAGATTTCTTGTTTTATGCATCTATTCTGATAGGCCGCATCATGATATGAGCGTTTTTTTAAAAAAAAATACTACGCTTGTCGCTACGTTGGCCATTCACTAGGCTTACGCTATTATTCGAAACACTAAGTTGCCAGTCTATCAAAAACAACTGACATGTGTTTTCAATAAGACTCATTGTAGGCTAGCTGGTTCTGAAAAAGTTATTAGCAGCACGCAATTTTCTGGGTGGTTAATTGACTTTCTAAAGCTAAAAACCATTTTACATTTCTGAAAAGTCCAAAATAATAGTATTCAGTAGTAATAGTCCAGACACTTCTCGTTCTGTCTTTTCGTGCTTATATAATACGAAAATAGAGCTCGTACCAAAATATATTGGGTAATCATAAAAGTCATTGAGATTAAATAATCTATAAAAAAACTCTACTAAGAAACGTTAAATTTTAAGCAAATAATTTGTGCGCATAATTTTACCGCACAAATAGACTAGGCGCCTATATCTTAATGTCAAAAAGTAAAAACATGTAGCCATTCTTTTGTAGATCGTCCCAAAATGTAACTGAATTTCTTAGTCTCAAAGCCTAGAGGTATCAAAATTATTTCCGTCAACATTTATGAAAAAACAAATTTTAAAATTGAGTAAGCTAAGATTAATTGTAATAGCACGGATAACAAAAGTAACTGAAAAATAAATACATTTATACAGAGGTAACAAGTAATTTGAGCAAAGCTAACGTGACGCGCGACAGCAGGTCTTGCCATTTGGATAATCAGTGTAAAGCGTGCAATAAAATAATAGTGCGTCTTGAAAGAGTACCCAAATTTGAGCCCTCCGTACGGAAGACTCGTTAAACATCAAGGTCAAAACTTAGAGGATTAAAATGTACGTACTATGCTAAAAATTTTATACGCAGGTTGTCCGGATCTGTCTCTAGTAATTTCAGCGCAATTCATTCTTGAAATGTGCGCCGCAGCCGAGAATTAAAGAAAATAACATTAAAAACTTCTATTTTGGGGGTTTAAGGTCATTCAAGGTCATCGATGTTCAGACCATTAAAAAGCTTATTACTAGTGCAACATGTTACACGCTATACCAGCCAATAGAAGAATAATAACCACTTTTTAGGGGGAGAGTACCCATCTTTGACGCCCGAGTGCGCAGATCTTTTTTTAACTTAGTGGGTCAGGTCTTGAAGTGCTAAAATTTACGTTTAATGCTGAAAATATCATTTGCAATTAGTTATTAATCTCCAGCCATTTCGACGCAATTCAGTTTTAGAATGTGTGTCGCAGTCCAAAATCGCGAATAAAAATTCACTAAAACCCCTTATTTTGGGGGTTCACAAAAAGCCACAAAAAGCTCGTCATTAGTGCTTGTTATTATATGCAGCATGTCTGTTCCTATCTGTGACCGTTTTTATGCCAGACGAACCATTAGCGGTAAAAAAATCTTAAAAGTACCCCTCTTTCACGCTTTTATTCGAGAAAAACGCCTTCACCCAGGGCCACGAAATTTTGTCACAAAACTAGAGTCTTTGTGGCAGGTTACAGTAAAGATTTTGTGATCCTAGCTTGCACCATTTTGTTTCGGACAGACGGACGGACAAACAGACAGGCAGACACCTCGACGATGACTAAGACGCGCGAAGCATTACATGCTGTCGCGTGTAAAAACGAAATCTATTTTAAAGCACACAGAAGGCGTAAGAGCGGCCATTTTACATGTATGTGAAGTTGTGAAATGTTCTTTAGCTTTTGCAGACGGGACTTTGTTGGGAAATTATTATCAGCTCTTTGGCAGTTGTGAACTCGTTGGCTCAAAACGTAAGTTATGGCGCCGTCGATTTATCTGCTGATTTTGATGTCGTTTGAGTTTGCGAATCACGGACAGGCGTATCTTGGCATTTCTAACAGCGATCACAACCAGGTAACTTTTAATGATTCACTACACCAAACTAGAAATATTTTTATTTAGTATTTCGCATGACGATGCTATGCATGAAAAGCTGCATCTAAGTAAGCGAAGAACTCATCGCCGTTAGTAACAAAAAAGTACAGAAAATAGACCTAATTTGAAGAAAAACAATCTAAAACACTCAATGATTTAGTCTTTGTACAACACAGATTTTTGCATTCAGAGATCTTTTATTCGTTTAAAATTGGCTGAAACTGGCCGATGCTGATGTAACGGTCACGTAACGCAGGATGCGGACAGAGACTCTCCGCTGAAGCAGGAAGCAGCCGCGCGACTGACAAGAGTTGCTGATGCCGTACTGAAAGCACCAAAGATCACTCGCTCAATGGACGACGACGTACGTATAACTACACTATAGCCTATAGCAATTACACGTATTACACTCTAGTGACTCTACACCCAGGCGTGTTAGCAGGTCTACATAGTGGATAAAGAAGTAATTCCCTATTTTTTGCTATTTTTTATTTTACCGCTGTCGACTTGTCTAGCATGAAAACGGTTGCAGCACAAGAAATGGCTGAAAATTTTAAATCAAATTTTTTTTCACATATGATTTATGACATAGTCATAATGACGCAAAGTTGCCAAATTTATTGGATTTTTTCTGCAACCACATATATTTAGCAAAGATATCGACAAATGACAAAGTGGGACGTTTTTTGATGCACAGTGCATCATAAGTATTTACATATATTTTATTATTGTACTCGCTTGTAGTTTGTCAACTGAATTATTAAAGCTTTCGACTGATTGATTGATCGACACGGATGCATCCTTCTCAACACACTGTTTGATACATATTCCGCCGTCTGATTTTAGTATAATATTTTACGCGCGACAGCTATGCGAAGCGCGTCTTAGCTATCGTAGAGGTGTCGGTCTTTCTGTCCGTACGTCTGTGTGTCCGTTACGTCCTGCAACCCTACCAAAACGGTGCAAGCTAGGATGACAAAATTATCACTGTTGTCTGGCACAAAATTTTTTAGTTTTTTTTGCAAAATTTTGTGCCGTTGGATGAAGAGATTCCTCTCAAACGAGGCTGTCAAACAGAGGTACCCCCTTTAAAAGGTCGTTATTTTACCACTATCAACTCGTCTAGCGTAAAAACGGCTGCAGATAAGCATCGACTTGCTACTTACCATATAACAAGCACCGCTATCAAGCTTTCCGTTTCCGCAGATGTTATATCGATGACTTTGAACGACCTTAAACACTCAAAATAGAGGGATTTAGTATTTTTTTGCAAATTTTGGCTACGGCGAACATTCTAAAAATAAATTCTGCCAAAATGTATGGAGATAGACTAAACAACCTGCGTACGAAATGTTCAGTATTAAACGTCAATTTTAATAGTTAAATTTCGGACCCCTTGGTTCAAAGAGTCCTCCATACAGGTGCGTTAAATTTGGGAACGTCTTTAAAATGCGCTATTTCTGCCATTGTCGACTAATAGCGTGAAAACGGTTGCAGATGGAGATAGACTTGCCGCCCAGCGTAACAAGCCAAGCACTGCTAACGAGCTTTCGGCGGGTACAAACATTGATGACCTTGGACGACCTTAAAATCTGAAAACGGGTTTTTAGTAATTTTTCGTGATTTTAGGCTGCTGCGCATATTTTAACTGTGAATTACGCCAAAATTACTGGAGATAGGCCAGGACAACTTGCGTATGAAATTTTTAAAATAATGCGCAGATTTAGATTTTCTGAGTTTCGACCTCTTAGTTCAAGACGTCCTCCATACGGAGACCTCAAATTTGGGTGGTCTTTCAAAACACATCATTATTTTTTATTGCACGATGTACACTAATTTCTTCGGTGGGAGCACCAATGCTGTCGCGCGTTACGTGAGCATTGCTCAGATTATTTGTATAGCAAAGTTCTGAGTTTATTTTAAAGTATTACGAATATCAGTCTGTTGTCATTTGTATGACAGGTGATGAAACTCGGTTGGGGCAAAAGATTCTTCAACCCGCTACGGCGAACTCGCGGTTCCGTCTATGTTTAATGAAAACTCCACGTCACTTATCATTTTCCGATATTTAGAACAAAATTAGCGGAATGTTTTCAGCTGTGGCAAAAACGATCGGTATACATTGTGTTCTGTTAATAACGGTGCAAGTTTAGTCAGTCAGCATTTCTTAACCGAGTGTGGCGGGTGTGATAATGACAAACGGATTTGCCCCGGAATATATTTCACAAGTTGAGTTAGACTTATGTCAACCTGTTTAATTAACCGATCGCTCAATGCATAGACAAAAATCGATTAGACATTATTTTAATCGACAGCAACGTTAAACTGGAGTAACGGAACAATGCAGTATATATTATAGTCGCTTGTACTGTACAACGTTGATGTGTCTGTACAACGCGGCATATACAATAGTTCAGTAAACATCAGTGACCAAAAAGACCAAGTAATGCTCCCAGGATTCAAGTTAGCTCCTAAGTGTCTTCCTCGGGAAAAGGTCCGAAAATTTCCCGCATATCATAATGCTATTACGATTTCGATATAAATACCGAATGGACCAAAAAGGTAATACCATTTTCAAATATGCGACAATATAATGCGATATAAACTGCAAAATAATAGATATTCATAGCGTTTGAACAATTTTAACACCTGCTATTAACCATTGATAGTTTAAAATTATTTGCATGTGTATATATAAACATGTTTACAATTATTTCGGAAGCCCAGTGTTTCTCCACACGCAGATTGTGAATCAAACAGCGTTCATCATAAGTTAGTTCAACCGTCGAAACCGGGACCAAATTGTTAGCATATTGTTAGCATAATATTTAAAGCCTAAACAACACGAGACGGTCTTATAAGCTGCCTATGTGTTTGCTACGGAAATATCAACAAAAAAGACATTCAAGTAACTCAATAATTAAACATTAGTTTTGCACGATTACAAAAAGGTGCAAACAACGGCAAGATGTTTCGTTCCACAATGACAATTATTTGTGGTTAGCTTCGTGGCAAGTAAAACTGTAGCAAGTTTGTTTTTGTCCATCTTTCTTGTTCCTCTTCCACAAATTTCTCGGCTGAAAAGTTTATCACCTACAATAAACTTGATAAAATACCTGTGCCAAATTTTGTCATACTTCCATAAATATTTGAGAAAAATTGAATCACTCTTTTATTTTTCATGACAAATCACGTGGCGAAACGACGTTAAATGCATGGGCGGCGCCAGAGGGGGCAAAAAGACAGTGCCCTTGCCCTTGTCCTTACCCCCAGCTGTCCTCCAGGAAAAATTTTGATGGTGACAAAGTGCCCTCTGGTAACCATAAACACGCCAAGATGTGACTTATTAAACGTCATTTATGCAAGACAACACAGATATCTGTATATTTTTTGTGTTTCCATTAATACTAAAAAGCAAACAAATTTCATTGCACGTCCCAAAGCTAAGCTTTAGGGGGCTTCACCACCTGACCTGACTCCCAGACCAGGGGGTTTGTCTTTGGATCCCGCTACGTCTTTTTGATGCACATAACAACTAAATAAAGTTGGCCCACAGAAAAAAAACATTGTCCCCCCTGTGTCCTGGCCCTTGCCCCCACGTTGCCCCTCAGCTTTAGATTCCTAGCGCCGCCCATAGTTGAATGTCATTGCGTCACAATACCGAAGCGGCTACAGTGCGTACTGGCTACGAAGTAAATCTAGAACCACATCGTTTGTCAAGTACCTTGTCGCGTGCAGCTGCAGCCAACAGCAAAGCAAACTTCATCGAAAACCGAATAAATAAGTCTACGAAGAGCGGGTAATTCAGATTCACAATGCACAATGGAGATCCATAAACACGGCAGTATATTTCTGATAACAAAACATGTCACGTCCTTAACCGAGCTGAATAATTTCTGTACGTTGAAACCGGGGATAAATTTTCCGCGTAAGCACAGAAAGTATTGGTCTGGCTCTGGTGGCAAAACATCTCTTTTTAATATCTACTTTTATCCAGCCTGACTGATTATCTCCTTAACTCGTGAGCGTGCTTATTATTATTATTATTATTATTATTATTATTATTATTATTATTATTATTATCAGGTCCCCTATTATTAAACTACTAGAAGCGGTATAAGTATAATTGGACATTATTCACCCTAGCTCAAACAACAACATAAATATTCAAATCGGTTAATTTGGTAGATTTGTCATCAGAAGTAAACTGTTCGTGGACCATCGTGTGTTTAACCTATTGGACACAGAATGATGCTTTCTTATATACATGCAGACGTGGACATTGTGTAACTCTGCAGCTCACATATTCTACGCTGAATACGCAATATGTGCGGTGGATATCGCCTAAAACCGTCATAAAAATCGGCTCGTTCAGCATTTTGCCACACACGGTAGCAGTAGAAGTTATTTGATTTCTGCGTACTAGTATATCGATTTCAAAGAGACATGAACTCAACAACGTGAAAATAACTTTTCTCCAGCAATTGTGCTGTACCTTATTCGTAAGTTTTATCAGAATACAAAAATATTTTTTCAAAAGTTATTGTAGCATTGGTCAGATTGCTATTTTACTTGCTCAGAAAATATAGCAACCGAACTGCTCTATGCTTGGCCATTCACGTGACTCTTCTGCGAGAATCTTTATCTCTGGATCCTCATTAAATACAGCAGCTGTACAGCGCTAATTCACCTAGCTTATTAGACTCTGGGCAGTGAGTGACGAGTTATAAAAAGAGTTAAACACCAAGTTGTGTTAGTTTAAAAAGTTGGTTCCCCATTTTGGACCCAAAGTCAGCCCTCTCCAGGAGGGACAGTGAGTCAGATCGATGCAGGTCAACTGTCAGGCAATACTAATGCAGCGTCAGTAGTGGAAGTTCGGCTTGGACTGTTTGGTCGTCTTCTGTGTCGCCTTCGTAGACGACATTCAGTCAGCAGACGGCTACACTTTGGCCAGCGTCGCCGTCGTCGTAGACGCCGTAGTCTGTCCATGTCAGGGGAGACCGCCGCCGGGGCAGGGGAGGGTGTAGTCCAGCCAGGTGGCAAGACAGACACACGTCCGGCGGGGAAGCTGAACTGCGGCTGCGGTCGGGCGCCGATCCAGCGCTGGAAGAACAACACTCGTCGCGGTACGTGGAATTCTGCGTCGTCGTCGTCATCGTGGCTGTCGTGCCGGTGCCGCACCGACCTCACGCTAAACGTCCGTACAGTGCCGTGCCGGTCAACTCCGAGGTACCAGCGCCGACGTCGGCGTCGTCTGGACCGCCCTGCAGCGCCAGTCACAGGGCGCCAGCGTGAGAACTGCTCGCCGCTGTAATAGACGTCGTACAGCTGGGACACCGTGTCGTGTCGGAATGCGCAGCCCGCCAACGGGTCCCAACGACGCTGAAACAAACACATCATCATCATCATCGGCATACAGCTGCCGACCGAAGGCACTGATATAGCGCCGTCTGTGGCGTGGCGTAGCGGTAGCGTGTTGTGTCCGATCAACGAAGTTGTTCTATACCAGACCGGGTTAGTTCTTAAATGGTTGAATGCCTGCAGGCAGGTAAACCATCTCGGTATGTAACCAGCCGCCTAGGTCAACTCAGCCTTCTATCCCTCTGAGGTAGGTAAATCGAGTACCTGCCTATCTGACTGGGCTTGAAGCGGTGCGCGTCCACCTGTGTCGGGTGGCAGAAAACACTCTGTGATCCCATACGGCAGGTGACGCTCTGTAGCGATGAGATGAAATTCCTATAGAAAGCCCTTTCAATCTTCAACGAAACACGTATATGTTTATCAGGTTTATTTAAATCGACATGCTGTTGGTATGCGGAATACAGGGTCAACGGTGGCCTCAACACAGTGAAAAAGTTCACGACACAAAGTTGTGAATTAGCCGCCCATTTGTCACATTAAATTGTTGCGCACAAATAACGAATGTAACAACTGCTGCAATAACAATTGCGTGTATAGAACCAGGTAAGAAATGCAAATAACAACAGAAAGCGACTTACAGTATATGCAATAGAATGTTCATGCACTAGTGACAAAGTGGCTTGGTTACGGGCGAAGCGATCAGGACGCTGGACTATTTCAACTCCGGGTTAGGTGAATAAGTTGATAAATTTTTCAAATTACAACCTTTAGATACTTTGTTGTTGTTGTTGACGTTTCGGCAACCGCTGCTGCCTTCGTCGGAACGACTGTCCACCAGGTGTCGTTGTGGCGGACAGTAAGTAATCATAGATGTGTGGAAGTTGGTAGAACCCCTCGTCTCGGTGGATCAGGGAAGCGATACACATTAGAAAAGAACAAGACAAGTCGATGAACCGAGACGAGGGGTCCTACCAACTTCCACACATCTATGACTACCTACTGTCCGCCACAGCGACACCTGGTGGACAGTCGTTCCGACGAAGACAGCAGCGGTTGCCGAAACGTCAACAGCAACAATGTATATAGGCCTAAAGGTTGTAATTTGATGCATTTATCAACTTATTCAGTTGCGTTTCAACCTATGAGTCTATTTAAAGACATCCGGGTCAGGTGGTTACTGCTTGGATGGGTGATTGCCGGCAGACAGGTAAACCATTTCGCTACATAACCAAGCACCAAGACCAACCCAGCCTTCCATCTCTGGGTAAATCGAGTACTGGCCTATCTGGCTGGGGTCAAGGCGGGCGCGTTCACGTGATAGGTGGCAGGTAACACTGTAATCCCATACGGCAGGTGACGCTCCATAGCTCTACGATGGGTTTCGTATAAAAAGCTACACGCCTTTTAACCTTTCAAATAGGTACCCGATGGGTGTAAACATTGCACGAGTAGCGGTAGTGAAAACGTCAAAACTACGGCGAACTGCGTGATTCGGCGTAGAACGACAAGACGCAACTTACGATTCGTTTTAGACGCACGCGACCGTCGTTGGCGTCAATGCAGAGAAACATGTCGACGGCTTTGAACCGGAGCAGAATGAGATCGGACGTCAGCGACGACGATGACGACGTTGTGCCGTTGCGTGTGTTGTAATAGCCGGCGGCGCGACGTCGACCGACGACCGACGACGAGCACGGACTGGGACCGGGACTGGCGTGCGACGACGCGACCGCAGCCACATGACATAGAAACATCACCTCGATCACGTCTATACACAACAAGCAGCAGACACATCTATCAGTATCAATAATAGTGAATGACGGTGCAAATGGTGCTGTCATCGCAGCACAGCCACCGGAAGAGTTCACCTGGTTCAACTGATGAACACAGCACGATCGTAAACTATAAACCTATTCTATAATTTCTATAATTTTGTTACATATATTTTGGTAAATAGGTAATTACATATCCAAGCGGCCTTTCGTCCGGTGGCCTTTTGTCCGTACACCGCGCTGGGTGGCCACTGACCTTTGGACCAAACCACTTGACTTAAGCCACAGATCCACCTAAACTGATAGCTACATACTCCATTCACCATCGCCATTTTGTAATATTCAGCTCGAAAGCTGACACTCATTTTAGCATCCCACAGACCGCAGAACGCTAAGTCGATAAACGGTTGATTACGTAGATAGTTTACCTGCTTTACCCATCCAGGTACTAAATAAGTAAGTAAGTATCAACGACTAGAGTGTCCAAAGCAACTAAGCGTCACAGTGCTGGCACTGAACAATCTTATTAGAAGGTGGAATAGGAGATTAAGAACAGATTAGTTTTCAGCCGGGAACGAAAGACAGCCACAGAAGGTGCAGAGGAGACGTGTTCGGACAGTGTTGCAGACACAAGCAACGGCGACTGGAAAAGTTCGGTAGCCCACGGTCTGGTGCGGCCGACTTACTGCACGGTGACTTGGTGCAGCGGTTAACGCGCGACATCGATCATAGAATTTGCTCTACGCCAGGCATGGTTACAACTTGGATGGATGACCATTTACAACCAACCGACTAAGTCAACTCAGCATTCCATTCTTCCAGGGTAGGTAAATCGATTACCGGCCTGCTTCGTAGGGTTAATGCGGGCCCGCTCGCTTATGTCCGGTGGCAGGTAACACTGCGTGATCTCATATGGCAGCTGATGTTCCGTGGCTCTGAGACGAGTTACCTTGAATATCCATACACATATTTTCAGTGACAATGATCTTGAATTTGCCTCCCGGGCAATTACTTCCCCCAATTGCCCGTTTTTACGCGCGACAGCAGAATGCTTCGCGCGTCTTTGCGATCATCTGGGCGTCTGTCCGTCCGTCCGTCACACTCGTGATCTGTATCAAAACGGTGCAAGCTAGGATCACGAAATCTTCACTGTGGCTGCCCCAAGGTCTCTAGTTTATCGTGACAAAATTTCGTGCCACTGGGTGCAGGGGTTCCCCTCGAA
>Ga0056128_1006328_pt1 | contig 14954 bp, 16 predicted proteins | sample WorMetLIZISLAND2_FD_71113 | JGI IMG/M metagenome (GOLD analysis project Ga0056128, IMG submission 71113) | Marine gutless worms symbiont microbial communities from Max Planck institute for Marine Microbiology, Germany - Olavius geniculatus... ...
GCATTGTACTGAACACACATGTCTTCAGGATGCCGAGCTTTGTTTCCAGAGTGATCGCCTTACTTTTCCAAATCTTGTCCAAGGCCTTCAGGTTTGCCATGCCTTTGCAATTCTGACTGCTATTTCCTTTGAACAGTCCAGGTCATATGTCATGTTGCTTCCGAGGTAGGTGAATTTTTCCACATTTTCCAGCTCAATTCCATCTATGCATATCTTACTCGATATTTGCTTATCACCAAATACCATCGTCTTTGTTTTGTCGGCGTTCATCATTAGCCCATACCTCATTGCTTCTTTTTGTAGGGAATGAACTGTCCTTTCCAACGTGCTTTCATCTTCTGCGATTATGTCATCTTCTGTGATGCTACAGTCTGATGTAATTTGCACTCTGTTGATTTAAAATAAAATAAGTAAATGAGGGCAGTAGTTTAATGCACATATCAAACGTACATGCGTACGTCAACAGTTGGACAGGCTGAGGACACACCAGTGGCTTCGTGGCTCATTACTTTGTATTTCTTTTTTGGTTTAATGGCACAAAAATTTGGTGAATTCAAAAAACTGTATTTCGAAACAATGGATTCAGTTAATGGTTTATAAGCATTTTTGAGCAGCATATTTTCTTTTTCAAGGCCCACGGTCAAGTGATCTTACATATCCTTTGCGATTCACTGCATATTTGACTATGCGTTTGCGATTTTGGGGGTGTATTCTTAGTTAAGTTGGACGCGTTCGCTCGTGACGTCACGTTCCTTTCCATTGCATGTTTACGTATGCTCTTCTTCATCCTTTTTAGTTACATTTCTTTTATTTCCCTTCCCTTCCACGCTAGTCCTTTCTTAAAATTCGGGACGAATTTTTCTTTAGCAGGAAATGGTAAAGGATGGCATTTTTAGTTTCTGCTTACTTATTTTTGTATCTATTCTTCATATTTATTTTCTAAATTTATTTAATTTCAAATTTATTAAATTTTTTTTTCAAATTATTCATACCAAATTTATCCAAACCCATTTTTTGTCGTATTAACCCTAAGACCGTTTTATTTCCCTAAAATCTCTATTAAAATTCTTCCACCCAAACTTTCCTAGATTTGCATGAGCAATTTTACCTCACTTTTGTTGTCTAGACAACTATTTAACTCAATTATCTTGGGTTTCCCTTTAAATCAAGCTGAATTCTTTTCCTAATAGTTTTTCCTGCTAATTTCGCTTCTTTCACCAATTTCTGCTAAATTCTATTGCATTTTTGGAGAGAAAATATTGCAATAATTTTTTTTTCTAACCATTCTTTTTTCCCCATCTTAAATTTTGTCTGTCAGAACAGACAAAACACATTTTACCATCGAAAATCTTCCTATTTTTTGGCAATCGATGCCGTCACATTTACCCATTTATTTCAGTAGTTCGCATTTATTTTCGGCATTTTTTGCCAAGGTCTATTAAATCCATCTATTAACTATCAGTTCCATTAGTTTTCATTAGTTCTTTCCAGTTCTATCCGCTTCCATGTCCACTTCCATGGTCTTGTCATTTTGCGTCAAGTTTGGATCGAAACTATGCTCGAAGCGGATTTCGGGTAAAAGTCGGATCAAAATTCGACCAATCAGAGCACGAGTTTTTCGATCAAAATTAGTGCACTCTGTGACCCCTGCAAGCTCTGACGAGTTTTGCTTGTGAAAATTGACTCGATTCGTATGACTTTTTTTTCATTAAACTCTTTAAGAGGAATTAGTCCTTTGGAGTTTCCTATCTCGGATTCAACTAAAAAAGGTGTCAAATTTTTTATCTAACATTAGCAAGCGTGTTTTTCATTTCTAAAACGCGTTTTTATCGTTTCTTAATCTTCAGATATTTTATCTTTTATTTGATTACGCGTATGGCTGCTGGTAATGCAATCGTGTACAGATTGTCCGGTGTGCTACAACATCGTCCAGCAGCACGTGAACATGTTGCGTCGGTCCATCACTGAGCTAAGGCTCATCATTGAGAACATTGGAGATCATCCGCAGCAAATTAACGACACCGACTTTAGACGTCAGCTCACCATAGTCAACGTCACCGTCGTCAGACTGTGGGAAGATGCTAAACGACTCTCTGGTATGTTTCTTGTACTGCTGTAATTGTAAACAGTAGTCCAGCTGTCACTAGGGAAGGCCGACGGTATTGTACTGCCTGACTCTGCTATTTGCTTATTGAATATCGAGATAGTTAAGTTCTAGTTAAGTTTTATTATACTCACTGTTTATTTATTGTTTATTTTTGTCTAGTGAATACGATGAATAAAGATGTGTATGTGTGTGCCAGTAAATCGCACTACTTCCAGTTACAGTAAATAAGTAACTGCTTCGGTGAACATGTAGTCAATGCAAGTGGTAACCTTAGTTGCAAATTGCAGCCAAACCGCTGCAGATAGCAACATGGTTAAGGTACTGTGGTTAAGGTAGCGGTCAGGCAACCCTATTTGCTTCTCTAGACATTGTTTTCGTAATGCGTATCATTTAGCCACACTACATCCGCTATGGACAGACAACAGATAGACAGACAGACAGATGACAGACGACAGCTTGTTTTCTAGGCGCGACTGGTAGTACGGTCGGTCCAAAAAGATTTATAGACGTTTTCCTTTTTTCCAAAAATGCGTCTCTTGCTGATGCTTTGCAAAAACATTATAGTATCTAGCACAAGCTGTCGTCTGTTGTCTGTCTGTCTGTCTAACTGCTATCAAGTGGTTACTGCCTGGATAGGTGACTTGGTATATAACCAACGTCAGGTTTAACTCAGTCTTCCATCCCTTCGGGGTAGGTAAATCAAGTACCGGCCTATCTGGCTGGGGTTGAGTCCGGTGGCAGTGGCAACTAACACTATGTGATCCCATATGGCAGGTGGCGCTCCGTAACTCTGTGATGAGTTTCCTATTAAGAGCAATGCACCACCTATACCTATATCTGTAGACTGACGGATTGTTGCTGGTGTATCTAGGGGTCGACGTGTCGTTGATTGAGCAGTTAGACACGGTGCGTGCGGCTATCGACGAGATCACAGCCGCCTGCAGTCGCATTGCTGCCGACATCTCCGAGACCACGCGTGTAGAACGACGCGGCGAGGTCGTTATCATTATATTTATTTTTATACTATATTTGTACAGTACCTGGGAATAAGCGAAAGAACTGGTAACAGACAGAGCAGAATGTCGTCAACGTGTGACCCAGTGCATCCACCAGGATGTGGGTTGAACTAAGGTCTGAGGATCATCAACGCACGCTGCTAGTCAACAGATGAAGAAGCTAAGAACGTATGACAATATAGGCCTAATAAAAGAAATAGCTAAAAAACAGCATAAGGTCGTCACTAAAAGTCCCCATAACTAGTTTAAGCAAACATATTATGACAAACAAATTACGAAAAAGATTCAACTGCCAAAGTGCCAAGGGGGTAGCTCTCTGACTCCATGCCCATAAAGAAGAAGAAGAAGAAGATTCCGCATAGACAGCTTGGTCCGTTGCGTGGGAGCTTATCCCTTTGGCGGCCCTTTGAGCCGGCGAGGGCGAAGCCGGCGCGATGGTTCATCTGCCTGTAGGCAGTCACCCATCGCAGTACTAAGCCCGATTAAGCTAGCATACAGCCAAGTCGGCCGGATGGCCAGCTCAAATTAACAGCCAGTGCCTTTTGACCATAAAGGGTACTTTTCTAATACGCTAACAGTGAATTAGCAGTGAATTGATGCAATGTATGTCGCTACTTATTGCTAGGTGGACGTGACGGCTGCTGAGCGTGCCGTGGATGCTGCTGAGAGAGCGTTGAGAGACGCCGAGCGATTTCTCAACACGGAAGGACGCGATGCGCTCCAGCAGGCCGCCGATAAACAGCGCGAGCTCGGCCAGCAGTCCGACAGGATGACCCAGATATCACGCGAAGCTCGACAACTCGCCAACAGGTGCGTCAGTTAAGTCGGAAAGTTCTAGAGTTCTTTCCTATACACGTTCCAGACGCTGACTCAATCTCCGCATTTCCTCTTGACTAAGATTAGGGTTAGGGTTAGGGCGAAGGTATAGAGTTAGTGAAAACGCATATTGCAGTATACATCTTCGGACTATAGAAACTTTGGATTATAGACATACAATCGTTCAGCCGCGTACCAAACAAACGTAATAAACTCGAATGAAATGAAATGTCATAGTTTTGTTGTTTCAGTCCAGTTCAGTTCAGTCGCTTTGTACCGCCTTTAAACAAAGACTTACGTCACGGCAGTTTTGGACAAACTCTTTAGCGCTAGGTTTTGAAGAAGTGAACGACATTTCCAGCCACTGGACGCTTTTTCTGGCCTTTTTAACATACGAGGGTCGTTCCATAAGTAAGTAGCAAAACAGTGTCATTCTGTTAGTTTTCCAAATGCAAAACGAAATCAGAAATATACATGTTTGTATCACCAGTGAGTTTTATTACGATGACGTCATTGTGACTTCATTTATACACATTAAAATTAATGACGTTGCCATTAACTTCGTCCCATAACGAACAGCATGCTATTAATTATTCGTTATCTGTGGGTAAGTCCCGACCCTCTAGGTTAAAGGGAGCCTATGCACGCGGACGTCAAAGTTGGGTACCCCTAAAGTAGTTATTTTACTGCTATTGGCTCGTCTAGCGTGAAAACGGTTGCAGGTAGGTACAGACATACTGCTTACTTGTATCATAACAAACACTAGCGAAGAGCTTTTTAGTGGCGTCAACACTGATGACATTGAACGATCTTGAACCCTCAAAATAAGGGGTTTCGTTTTTTTGCATTTTTTGCTGTGACGCACATTTTAATAGTGAATTGCGCCGAAATTACTACAGATAGACTCGGACAGCCTGCGTATCAAATTTTTAGCATACAACACACATTTTTAACCGTCTGCGTTTCGACCTTCTAGGTGCAAGAAGTCTTCTGTACGGAGGCCTCAAATTTGGTTACTTTTCGAAGACGCATTTTTTTGCGATTGCACACTGTACACTGAATGCCCAGGTGGTAGGACCGATGCTGTCGCCCGTCACGTGAGCTTTGCTCAAATTACTTGTTACTTATTGTTTTTAGTCTTTTCTGTATGTGTATTTTCTAGACAGGCAGGCGTGATGGGCAACAGTAAGTGCTCTGTTGTTCCATTACATGTTGCGTGGCACCTGCAGTGTTCGCTTCTGAGTGTAGGCCTACTCTTGTATTGCTGTGATTGCTGCGTTGGAACTAAATAAATAAACAAAACAAACCGTAAGTCTGGAGTCAAGACGCCATGCTTAATGACGAATTTTCTCATCGATGATCTCGGTGTAGTTTTAAAGGTTGACGCGTGACATCAATGGATCGACGGTCGCGTGCTGCACAGACGACAGGTGCGCGATTGAAGCACAGAAATGCACTCTCGGATGAACCAATGAAAGCCGAAAAGAAAACTTTCGCTTCGTGTGACTGTGTTTGGCGATACTCGTGATTGACTATTATGTGAGCTGCAGCGCAGTTATTGGTGGATGGCCGCATACTTATCAGTTCTACTCAGCATTAGTACGCTACAATGATGTTGGCGTGTGTGTTAGACAAGTGAATGAGTCGACGACGATTGAAACGACTGCCAAGCAAGCGCTCAACACGTCCAATGAAGCTTACAGAATTGCGCAAGAGGCAGTTCAGCAGCCCGGCGAAACTGCTTCCGAAATCGACATCATTCTTCGCCGGTAACGCAAAACTAGCTTAATATTCTCATATTTATATGTGTTTGTATGACAAAGGAGAGAATACCTTATTATACAGTTTTTTGTGCTCACTAAATTTTTGTCGTCAAAGTACATAAATTATTGAATCTACGTATGAAATATGTCATTATTTTGTCAGACAGAATGATAACTTTATTTCAAATCACCGTCATTTTACCTTGGCTGTTTAACGTCTATTTAAAAAATTACAATAAAACCGTTGAACGAATAATAAAGGACTTGCTTCAAACAAGCGTCTATTACAACTGGAACCCACCACTACCAGTAACCCACTTAATAGCGATAAGATCTGGAGTCAAACTGTTGACGCCTATGTGCGTGTGGTTCTGTTATTTTTATGTTTTTGTTTATGTTTATGTTTGTCTGGAAAAAAGTGTCTATACTTTTTCCTGAATAACTTCAACAAATTTAACTTTACTTTTATTATTTTTGGCACACATTATCACAATGATACGCTTCACTAAAAGCATTTAAAATTTATTTTCAGAATTTATTGTTTACTAAGTGTTGCTAATTTAATCGTGACGTTATCGAAAATGCCATTTTTGTGGAAAGATAACGTCTAAATGAGCCTCTGCAATACGAAAACAGGAAAATTGATAAAAAAAATTGCAGTAAAAAACTTCTGAAATTGTTGGCATAGAAATAAATTACTTTTTATCCAATTTTTAACCTACTCTTGCTTTTCGCTGTGTTAACGCGTGGCTGTCGCGTGCAGTACGGGAACGTCGTTGTGCAGCAGCCGTTATCAGCAGGCAGCGTCATTTCTGCAGTATGCGTTAGCGTCGCGGTAGTGCACATTTGTAATAAAGTTGTTTACTCAGAAGTTGGTTGATAGCAGGTTTTGTTACTGTTGATGACAACTAAGGCAGCTACAGGCTAAAAAGCCTATTTTTCTGCATTTCTGTTTATTTTGGTGTGGACTAAAGTAAGAATACGAAGAGTGTTTTATTTTACGCGGTAAAGTGGCGTCAGTATTCGGGCGAAGTGCATTATCAGTATACTGTCAGTTGCACGTTGCTTCTGTAATGTTGCCTGCAAAATATTATAAACATACCTTTAATTTGATTAAAGTTATTAACCGAAACCACGTTAGCTTTTTTTACCTCAGATACAATAAAAACGGGATTTTTGATGACGTCATAATTACGTTAGCTGTACGTAGTGACGTGGCAATATAAGAAGAAAATATCTCAACAGTTTAATAAAGTGAATATTTAGGATGACTCATGCCAAAAGTTATGAAAATAAATTCAGGTTTGTCAAAGGTATGTTGAAAAAAACCGTAGACTCTTTTTTTCCGGACACGGTGTAGAGTGCGTAGTAGTAGATTACAGCAGCTGTGGAGACAGATGATTTTGCTTCTGCAGGTCCTAGGCTATTTAACAATCTTTCAGCTCATCTGAGACAAACTGACGTCAACTTTGAACAGTTTAATTCGCTGCTGACGAGTCTAGACGAGACGTTTTTGTTCGGTGCTGAGATCGTGGCGCATTGTGGCTAACTGTTGGATTGTACCCGCTAAGTCATCTTCTTTACTTACTTAGTTATATTAGCAGTCATCCGGGAGAGAGATTTGATCTAAGCCTGTGTGTGGGTGTGGTTATGCCAGTGTGTCTGAGACGGAGGTGTTGTTAAACACGAGCGTGGGAGATGCGGAGGAAGCGCTGGACAAAGCCGCTGAAACGTACCGTGACGCGCTGTCCATTCTGACCGACTCCGAGGACATTGTGGTCACTCATGTCAACGTCGACATCCTTAATGACGACTCCACTCAGATCAAATCCGACGTATAGCTGACAGCTGTTCTGTTTATTATTTTCTTGTTGAATTATTTGTATAATATTCGAGCTGAAACCATTCATTCGTTGTCTTTGTTTTTTTACATCTGACAGAACTCAGATGAAATCGCAGTAGCATAGGCCTACACAGTACGAGACTGCACAATGTGCTATAGGCCTATAATGTGGTTCAATGGGATGATGTTTGTATACAACGATAGGCCTTACGTATGATGAAGTTCAGTTCAATTTCTTGCATCCAAGGAGTCAGCGACACAGCTCAACAGAATTGAGATATTATCTTAGTGCTGTTAAGTTTATTTCAGTTTAATTAGTTCACTTCTGTCAATTTCAACACGCCTTTAGAAGTCACGACTTTGTGCGCAGTAGAAATTATCTCCGAATTATCTCCGAAACTGCGGTTTATTCATCGTCGGTTTGTGTAATGGCGCATGCAGGCGGCGAACATAAAATCCGAGGCGGACGCGTTGATAAGCCAGCACGAGAGTCTGATGTTGGACGTGGAAAGACAGAAACAAGAGACTACTACTGAACTGGACCGCGGCTACAGACAACAACAGATTGCTGACGAGCTGTTAGCCGACGCCGACGCCGCCAGGGACACTGCTCGCAAGGCGGTGGCCAAGGCCGAGGACACGCTCCGTGAGGCCAACGAAACACTCCGAACACTCAGAGGTACAATTGCATGCAGGCGCTTGAATTTAGCCAGAGGCTGTGAATTCATCACGACTTACCATTTTAAATTCGTTAAAAAATCACACAACTTTAACGAAATTTTGAAAATTCGTTAAAATCCATTTAACTATACTAGACAGCAACAGTTGTCAGTTGACTAAGATGGATATGGATTTGAATTGGCATTTGTAATGGCACTGTAGTTTGTTAGACAAAGCTTTGGAGTGACAATGCAGTATTGCTGCTCTCTTCTAGCTTTAATTCTGTCTCTAAGTTTGCAAGTCAAGGAAGTTTTCCAGCTTCAGGTTACAATAGTAAGTTGTAAGTGATCACAACGAAATCTACTTCTAAAATTCTACGGCATTATAAAATTCGTTACAATTGGAGAAGTAAAAAATTGCAATTCGTAAAGTTCGAGTTCTTAATTTTTGTGCTGGAATTTACACATTATTCATTTATCTATTTAAGCGAGTATGAAAGTAAAAACGTTTATAGTGCACAGAATCAGCAAGTGGCTGAATCTGAGGCACTTGTGTGAGCCGCTAGGAGAAACTGAAGGCCTGCTATAGAAACAGTAGGTTTTCAGAAGACACGGAGTGTTTAATAACAAAGAAGCGTGGATGCTATAAGAAAGTGAACGAATGAAAGAATAAAAAATCACGTGGCACAAAACTAGCGCAAATATCAACAAGAAATTTGAGCTAATGCTCACGAGACGCGCAAAAGACTATAGCAGTTCCTGTTCACAAACTGTCAGTCTATCTCCAGCCATTTCGTCGCAGTTCATTCTTGGAGTGTGCGCTGCAGCCGAAGATTGCAAAAATCAATAAAACGCCATATTTTGGAAGTTTAGGGTCTTTCAAAGTCAACGATGTTAATACGACTGAAAAGCTCGTCACTAGTACTTGTTGTGATAGCTAGCATGCCCATGCCTATCTGCAACCGTTTTCACGAAAGACTGGCCAACAACTGTAAAATAACGACTTTTATGGGGGTACCGCTCTTTGATGCTCTCTTGCGCCGGTTTCCTTGGACCTAGAAAATCGAGACTTAGACCGTCGAAATCTACGTTCAATACTGAAATTTTGTACGCAGCTTCTCCATGTTTATCTCAATTTTTTGGTGTAATTCGCTCTTGAAATGTGTCGTGCAGCTCGAAATGGCTAAAAATCCATTAAAACCCCTATTTTGGCGTTCAAGGTCATCCAAGGTTATTGAATTCGGTGGCAATCGAGAGCCAGTGTACAACTTCTTATTAGTGATTAATAGTAACTAAGGTCTTATCTGGCACAGTTATTGAGATATATACAGCGACTTATTGGCTAAAAATCGCAAATTTTTTTTCTACCCCCCCTCTCATTTAGCGCTTCCCGTTCGGGGTGACCTCCTCCGAATTTATGGAAAAGCTTTACGGTTTCTGAAACTAGAGTCTTCCAGGCAGCCGATAATGAAGATTTGGTGATCCTAGCTTGCACCGTTTTGGACTGATGCACCCGTGTGACAGACAGACGGACGGACTGACAGAATTGCGATGGCTAAGACGCGCTAAAGCAGTCTAGCTGCTTTTGCGCGTAAAAATCTGGTCTAGTAGTAGTTGCGTGACATGTTTTGACGCACAGAGTTTGATCAGAAGGTACGTGAGAGCAAGTTGGAAGCAGACGAAGCTCTGACAAAGATCCCTGAGATCGAGCAGTTGATAAACAGTGCCGAGCAGATGACACGCGAGGCTCATGATAGTCTGGCCGACGCCGAAAGAGACGCCGACGCAGCCAGGGAGCTCGCCGAACTGGCCAAGAACATTGCCGAGAACGCCGACAGGGTAAGCTGCATATCTGTTTATGAGCTACGGAGCGTCACCTGCCATATGATACCTAGAACATCACCAAAAATGCAGACAGGGTAAGACAGGGTGATTATAAGCTAAAATAAAACTAAAACTTGCGTGCGATTTTAGGCAGTTATAGGCACAGTCAAAACTGCTTAAAACCACCCAAATTTTTATTAAACAAGATCAAACTCATTTGACCAGTTTTGGTGGTGCTTAAAAGTGCTCAAAACTACCTGAAACAGTATGACATTGCGAGTGTTAGTTTTGTTATACACGGTGTTTCATAAAAAAGCACGCTGATCTGGAACCGGACGATGGTGATCAACGTTGAAGCTGACGTCATTGTTGTAAATATCGTGGCATGCTACGGCGGCTACCGCGGACAGGCTTAGCCTTACACGAAGCTTGGCAGTTTAGTTAATGCTGTCGTTTGTATGGACGGCAGGAGTCGACGCTGATCTGGAACAGGACGACGGTCATCAACATCGAAGCGGAGACGATCCGCGAGCAGACCGAGCAGATCGGAGTGGACATGGATGAACTGGATCGTAGACTCCGAGTGCTCGAAGATCAGGCCACAAAGGACGAACAACTGGCCAGAGAGGTCTCTACTTTTTATACACGGTGTTCCATAAACACTTAGCTTTGCTCTATGTATCATATCTTTGCCAAACTGCGACCGATTTTCAAAATTCTTTCACTGAAGATTTGGGAAATTATTTGCCACAAAGCTGTCATTAAACTTCCCGCCATATCTAAAAGATGTCGCTGCACTACCTTAAATTATGCGCCGGTCATACAGGGGGAAGAGTGGTCATTGGTTGCTGCGTACGTGAGCGTAGTCACGTAGGCCACCGACACCATTAGACAGTGCCTACTGTAATGCATGATTTTTTGTCCATTGATCAGTTCATCAGCAACTAAACCATGTCAGTTCAGATCAGTTACGTCATTCTGTGCCCGCCTTAACCTATCTTGCTTACTTGCTTAACTAGCTTAGTGACTGTGAATGTTGTATAACTGCTGTAGGCGCTGCAGAAGGCAGGTCTGGCGGAGACGAGCGCCAAGGCCGCTAGTGACAAAGTCTCCTCAGCGCTAAGCACTGTCGAACAGATCCTTCTACAACTCTGTAAGTGTATGAGGCAGCTCGATATTCCAAAGGCTGGATAGTTCCAAAGTTTAAGGGTTCTTTCCTGTACACTTCTACAGACGTTGACACAATCTCCACCTTTCCTCTCAACTAAGAGTAGGGTTAGGTTTAGAGTTAGGGTGGGGTGTGGGTGGGTGTGCATGTTGCAGTGTACAGCCAGTGGCTTCTATCCCTAGATCTAGTGGGCGCAGCTTGCGTTTAGTGAAAAATAGAGGAAGTTTTTTTTGAGAGTGTAAATCAAAAATAGGGGGGGGAGTTTTGATAAGGTTGCAGATCAAAAATATTTATTTTCACTGGCAAACTACGCCACTAGCAAAACTTCTCCCTTATTTTTTAGTGACTGTGAATGTTGTATATCAGCCATGGACGCCATTTTGGGGTACTGGCCCACTATTCCGAAGGTCCGCTATTCCGAAAGTCCATTGTGCAGATACGCGCCACAGTGCTAACGTTTGGGTTAAGGTTAAGGTTAACGTTAGGGTTAGGGTTAAGATTAGGGTTAGGGTTATAGGGTTAGGGTCAGCCTTAAGGTTAGGCTTAGTGTTCGTGGGAATGGTAGACTTTCGGAATAGCGGACCCGATTCCATTTTGGACCCGTTGGGTTCAGTCGATAAATTCAAAATGGCGGCCACCATGGCGCGACCTGGTTCACGTTATAGACCTTATTTTTCTGCTTCGTTTGCAGCTCAGCTGGGGCGCATCGACACGAGTCAACTTGACGAGCTGGAACGCGAGCTGAGCGGTGCTGAGACGCGACTGGAAGACGCCCGGATAGAACAGAGATATGGCGAGCTGGAAGAACTGAGCACTCTCACTTCCACCTGGATCACGGACTACGGACATCAGCTGACTGTCCTTCTCCAGGACGTGGAAAACATCCGCAAAATCAACGAAACCATACCGCGGGAATGCTTCCGCAAGATCATCCTCGAGCCCGCAGACCCGCGTGGATAGATGCATGGACATACGGCCATACGTATGTCCGGCCGATGCCGAAATTTGGAGGCCGAAAGTTGGCAGCCGGAACTTTTGAGCACCGTATATTATAGGCTGACGGGCCCGCTATAGCTAAGGCTAAGGCCCGTCGTAGCGAAGTTCTACTAGCTCTGGCGGGTGGGGAATAAAACAGTTTACTTTCAAAACTATGTGGAAATAATGGGACAAATTGTCTCTGCTGTATGATAGTGCGATTAAGCTGATGTGATGTTTGGGATGTAGGATTAGGATTAGGGACAGCGTTACGCCGTTAGACTTAGCGGCATCGGACCTTAACCGTAGTATAATAGGAACGGATATTGTCGCGTCCAGGGCTCGCTGAAAATTGGCGAGGGCGTAGAAGTAATTTTAAGGCGGGAGGGCGAAGAGGGGACTGCGAGCGATATCGTATTTGTATGTGCCTTTATGTATGTAAACGTTACTTATTTGTTGTACTCAGATTGAGTCACATATGTTGTAGATCCAAAGGTAATGAAGGGAGGGGTGATTTATTCCCCTTCCCTCTACCAGCCGTATAGGACCTGGCGCAGATATTTAGTGTAATCGTTCCCATTGGCGTCATGTTAGAGAGCACGGTAGCACATGTTCCTACCCCCAAAAAACTGTTAGACTATCGGAAAATACAAAAAAATGTGGCTAACAGTTTTCCATTTGGGGGGGGATTTGAGAGGCATAATTACAATTATGAGCACCCGCCATTTTCTCTGTTGGAAATTTGCAGTGTTTGTTGGAAAATTGACTTTCTGCTCCCCCCTTTAATTTTTTAAGGCACGACGCCGGTTTTAGAATCAAGTATTTTGTTTTTTTTCCTCGACACAAAGATTAAAGTAGAATTGCAAGATATTTGTGTTGTCATGTTTTTTTTATTAATCGAAACTGGTACATGTCATTGCGTGTGCTAAAAACGCATTGACACGTGGTCACGCGTTAAATTCTTTGTATACATGTATAGGCCTGTAACTGTTGTGATTGCTGATTTGCTATAGATGTGCAGTTTCGAATTCTCGATGCGCTTTTACTGTCAGGACTCAGGACCTTAGTACTTAGTATGACTACTTACTTGCTGATGATCGGTAGTCCCACTCCTTCAAGCCCTGTAGCAGTTGATACAATATGACTGAGTAGCCAGTAGTTTTGAATGAAAAATGCTATTCAATGCTGGCTTCGGCAGGGCTGTTTACCTTAGCAACCGTTGCTATGGCAACTGCTGCTGCTGCTCGGGTACTTAGTTGCTATGGACTTGTACGTCACTCACTGCCAAGATGATGCTGACACGTTGTGGTGCTGTAGAGAAAATATTATAATTATTATTAATATAGCTAATAGTCTATTATGAATGTACGAGTTATTATAAGATAACTACCAGGTCGTGATGTTGATTGGTTGTTGGTATATTTGCTCGTCTGTCGGTCGCGCAGTTTCGTGCTAAGGCTTGAAAAAATCTATCTAGTGTTTTCTTTTCTCCAGTTTAAAAAAACTACAGTTTGAAAAATTTCCCCAAATTCCCCAAAATTAAGAGCAAATTCTTCCATGGCCTTAATCCAAAGAGAAAACAGGTAAGTGTAAATAGTTTGCACCTATTCAATGACGTTCTAAAACATGCTGAGGACATTTTGAATGTGAATTTTGAGAAAAAAATAAACTAAGAAATTTTCTCGCTGTTCGGCGATATGTTTGAAATTCTGCTGCTTGTGCTGCAGTGCTTGCGAGAGAATATTGCAATAGCATTTAAGGAATATGCAAAAAATGGCGCAAGGTCGAACAAGATGTTTATTTGTGCTGTGTTATTTGTGTTGCTTGAATGCTAACTCGTTGATTTTGTCGTTCGTGTGCGTTCAATATTTTTGTCGTATTTAAATGGCATTGGTTGATTTCGACTATGCTACGGTACTTAAGCGGCGCGCGTATGAGCAGTTTTTTACTGATCTGTAGCTACGTAAATGTATTGAAATGGCACGTAGATTTTATGTCGACATTGTTCTGTGTCATTGCTGTAATATAGGCCGCTCGGTTATTTATGCTAATTTATGTGCGTTTGCCAGGCAGTGCGCTAATAGGCCCATTTTTAAGTTATTGGCGTTCTGTGCATATGCGCATAAATTAGCATGTAATTAACTGCTTTGTCGTGACGGCTACTGGTATAATAAGTTTGTGTATCTGCGTGCGTATGTGTGCTTATGGCTTATGATGGGAAAGTCGTGTGAGATCGTTCTGTATGATTACTATAACGCTCGTCTGTCTCCCGTTTGTTTTTTTTCTTCATCCAAACACGGCGAAGGAAAGTAATCTCATCATAAGAACTTGCAGTGTTTATGATATAACACAGCATAGCAATCAATGCAAGTACGTCGTGTCGGGTGAAAAAATGTTTACAGTTTACCATGATACATAACGTTAATGTGCAGGGTGCAGCAAAAAAGTAGCCCTTTAAAGTTTTTCACTGTTTTCTCGTCAACCGTTTGGAATTTTAATTTGAAATTTTACACTTTTATTTAGCAAAACCATTTACGTCTAAATGCCAAGCAAAGTGTAATTATTTTGGAAAACTACAAAGTTATAAACTTCTTAAAATGGCCTACCTATTTTTCAACATTGAAAAATGTTCAAGCTACAACGACAATTCAATAACGTCGTTGAAACAACACAGTTAACTAATGATCAGATGCCAAAATTCCATTGTCACTGTGAATGTTCGAAGTGTCCACCGACAGCTCCAAGCTCCAACACAAGCCTTCAGTCGCTTAATTTGAGAAGTC
>Ga0056128_1006329_pt1 | contig 14951 bp, 6 predicted proteins | sample WorMetLIZISLAND2_FD_71113 | JGI IMG/M metagenome (GOLD analysis project Ga0056128, IMG submission 71113) | Marine gutless worms symbiont microbial communities from Max Planck institute for Marine Microbiology, Germany - Olavius geniculatus... ...
TGGTTCAATACATGTGAACTTGGATATTATCCCACAGATATCTAAGGGGGTGACACAGACAACAAATCTTTTCACGTGCCACCAGAACATATCTTGTGCACAACAATCATGAAAATAAAACGCTATGCCTAATCGCATAAGACATGTTCACATTCCAAAACAGGTTATGTTCTAAATAGAACGTAGGCCAAGTCAGTACTAGTCGCTGTCAGGCTCAGGTATTTGTGCTTACTGTGTTTTGTCAATTGCATTTTATACTACTTTCTGGCTCTTTTAGGTGCTGGCACGTTGATCGCATTCTAACTTCCACGTTAGGCTATATATAAAAGATAACGCACTGTATAAGTTACGATTTACTTACTTAATGCGCGTACATAGCGACAAAAAATGAAATAAACTGAAATGAAATGAAAGCCTCGCGGTCCAGTTTTTTTTTTATTTTAGTTCACTTTTGTCGTTTTGTAGTCTGTACGCACTTTTAGTCATTTACTCGTTTACTAGCCTATTACTCGTTTACGTGGCGTAATAAGCGCCGAAATGTCTGAAGTTTGCGAGTACAGCAAATAGACATATAAAAGCAATGGGAAAAGCCGCTGTAAGGCCGAACGACACTTTCAACTGCAGGAAGAAACACAAAGTTTTTTTGGAAGGGGAGGGGGAGAAAACCCCGGGGCAAACGATTAAAAAACAATATAAGAGTTGCATTTGTACGGCTGTAAACGGCGAGTCAAAAACTGCGCATAAAATGTTTATGGGAGCTCATGCGAAACAGACGGACGGACAGACATAGTGTCAGACGCACGGACGAGATCGGTAATGCGGCCTATCAGGACAACGCAAACACGCGATAATACAAAAAAACGATTGCAGACATCACTCTGTTACAGCTACATGATTACAAATATGATATCAGCCGCAACGGGACCCTAAATCCCAAACACTATAAATCTCTACATGACTGATGGTAGTCCATCAGTCAGAAAGTCAATTCGATGCTATCCCATATGACAGACGAACACGTTATTTCCTCGTGATTCAGCTGCTGAATTTATATATGCCACGCAGTCGAAATCCCGCGGGATTTAGATCAGAAACCACACGATATCTACAGACAACAGTGTTTTTAAATACCTAAAAACACTGCCGAATTGCCCCGTTACGTGACATTACATAATAATGTAAAAAGCACGTGGTCACAGAAATAGCCAGTATTAACGAAAAAATCATTTGGTAAATTCACCGATAGTCATATACACCTATGCTGTGCAAAACATCGAAGTTTTTGGCTTGTCTTTGCCAAACGCAAATTTCGGATATTTTTACTAACAGAACAGAACAGAACAGAACAGAATCGTGTCGATTTTGCAACAATTTTTAATAAAAAAAGTATCGAAAATTCCGATGCACATCAAAGATGGTACCGCAATATTTTGTGAAAAAATATAATATTTCGAACAATTTTTTACCCACTGAAAACCAAAGCGTGGGCACGAATTGAAGAGAATGTAATCGTTGCTGTCTTCTCCTGCCCTGTAGAAGCTTTATACCATTTTAGGCGCAATCGCCCATTGCGACACATTTTTCCGTCGCGTGGTCTGTCACTCTGCCTGTCGTCAGTCATGTCACATTCATGCACTCTGCTTAAGCCGTTTGATAAATTCAGAGGTCATTTTGCAGGTTTAGTTGCAGTGTCTAGTGACGCACTGTGTTATATGAGGTCCCTCGCAGCCATGCAATTGCTTCCGACGTACAAAAAAAAATAATTCCTAATTCACCAGGTGGCAGCCCCCAAACAGCAGTGCCTTATTTTACTAAATTATTTAGATTACTGATAAGTCCTTTGGCGTTTGAGTTATTAAGAAACCCATAGGGGGCAGGCGGAGACACTGACGGACGGACGGACAAACGGACAGACGGACAATACCAGTAATACGGCCTATTGGAACAGCCGGGTAATAAAAACGCCGCAGCAAAGTTTTTTTTGTTTTGCGCAGCTGTCGATGGACAGAAACGTGTCAAAATAATTGCGTCACACCGGTTCGATCAGTTATTTGTCAAGATCGATGAATTCTATATTTACCGTGAATTGCCTTTATTATCACCACATGCATCGGCTGTGTTTGGCAAGTAATTAGTCGGTTCGACGAGCTCACATTTCAACAGAACATTTCCCAGCTTACCATGCACGCCAAATTTTAGATATTAATATTTTGTAAGGTAGTGCAGCGATACAATTAAGGAGTAGCATAATTTTTTCTAGAGTTTTTTGCAAAGTGTGTCGAGTTGCAAATCGATCGTTGTTTCGCTAAGATGTCGGCAAAATTTTGTCGAATAACGTTTTGACTTTTTGATGCGTGGTCAAAATGTAAAACACAAAATAGTATTTTATCATTATTATCATCGCATTAGTCAATAGTCATGTTACAGCTGTTGCAGATGTTTCATGTCTCTTCTACAATATTAGTTGCCTTTACATCCGATCCCAATATATTGCTGTCATCTGCAGACGAATCCGAGGTTATTCGACGATCCTACTGCGTGATTATTGATCGATATGTCACTTCCTTCTGTCCTGACTACGTCTTACTCTTGTCAAGTGCATGGGATATAAGTATTATGGCTGGCGGTGAAATTGGGCCATCCAGCATGCTCAGTTTCCCTGCGCGCCCGCTTGGATTATGGAACGAACTGCTCGAGAAGCTAGGGTTCATGTTGGCAGCAACTTGTACACGGACCTTGATTACGCCGATGACGTCATGCTAATGGCTAAACAGACAGAGACGTTACGATCAGCTTTCACAAAAGTTCACCAGACCGCCGAGGACCTTGGTTTGCATCTATCATAACAGAAAACTAAGGTACAGAACCTGAGTTCTTGTGATCCTGCTGCAGATATAACGGTTGCTAACAACACCATTGAAGCAGTTACAGAGTTCCGGTACTTGGGCTCTATTCAGTCGTCTTCTGGCAGATGCTGTCCAGATCTACATCGACGAATTGGAGTGGCCTTCCTCCTCCGTTATGCACTCGATGCAACGCTGCTAGCGTCAAAAGGGTCTAAGTCTGGACACCAAGCTAAGACTATACCAAACTTGTGTTTTCCAAATCCTGTTGTATGGAGCTGACACATGGACCCTACTGGCAGACGACACACGCAGACTACAATCTTTCCATATGTCATGCCAACGCCAGATACTAGGTGCGAAGTGGCAGGACCATGTCAAGAACGTCGACATAACCGACACGACCGGTCTGCCAAACATGGCAGATATAATCAGCAAGAGGCGCCAAGCACTGTACGGTCACGTTGTTAGACTGGATGCCACCACACCTGCACACCAAGCGTTATGCCATATTATTGTAATGGAAGGCGGTCAGAGTCTGGGGATGAACTGGAGAAGACCTCCTGGGTGTCCTCGAAAAACCTGGACACAGCAGATCAATAACGGAACACCGGCCAGCTGGAGACAGATGTGGCAGAGTGCAGATAAACATGGACATCGTGCGGAGTCGCCGCAACGGACCTCAGCTGTCTACGCGTCATGATGATGATGATGATGATGATGAGTCTTGTTTTTACCGTCAATTATGCCGAGAACAACATGCTTTATTATCCTGTCATTTGGCATCCGGCATATGTGACCAAAGAAGTTTAATTTCCTCTCCATCATTCACTGCGCGTTATTGATGCTTATACACATTCTTTTGATTATCTTTCGATTCGCCGTCGTAATGGTCATCATTGGCTAGCTGTTACGTCATAAGAATCTTTTCTTTGATGAAACTTTTCATTGCTTCGCTGCCCCTGCTATTGCTGTTGCCCGATGCCCACGCAGTATAATTCTCTCGAGACCATGAAGCACTATTATGAGCCGTGCTTTACCATGTGTGATCCACGTTATAATAGATCTAGTAGCTATAAAGTCTGTCGCAGTGCGATTGTTCCGTTTATTCGTCAGATTACAGCGTTCGCAGTGTCTTCAACAGCTATCTCGATGTCGCAGCTGACGTAATTATTTGTAGCGCTATCTGCTACCTGAAACCCACAACCTATAGGAAATATACAGAATCAGAATCAAAATGCACTACAAGAATATAGAACATCGACAATGTCTCTAATGCACTTGAGTAATGCTAATATATAGTGCTAACAAATACAGTTAATTACCCCTTCTCTCTCCATGATTAGGCGCAGTAATGCTGCACCATTAAAGCGAAATCGACTAATAAGACCAGTGACGGATTGAAGGGGAGGAGGGCGCCCCCTACTGACCGGACGCATCTGAAAACAAGTCAAAATTTTGCTCGAAAATGCATTATTTTTGCATAAAATCTTCACCCCTACTCTTCCGCCCCCTTATTCCAAATTTCTGGATCGGCCACTGAGTAACACCAAGGTCGTTTATGTTTATTCATTTTTTTATTCATATTGGGTTATTACCGCGACTTGTCAAACGCAAAATCCCACACAGAAAACAGTGACGTAAATAGGCCTAGACTATAAAAGTTTCAAAAAGTTCTCAAACCTGTCATGTACAAATAAAATGTGAAATAAACTGACGCCATGAAAACAAGATAATAAACATAAATTGACTGATAGTCTAACATCTAATCAAAAATAACCGATAATAACCGATAAAAGTTATAATGTGAAAAAGCCCTATAGTTAAAACTTTGTGTTTATACAGCATTCGTGTAATACAGTTCGGGAAGTGAAAAAATGTGCTTGCAACACAATGTTGAAAACATTAATTTGCAAATTAAAAAAAACATAAAAACATGTTTTTTTTTCACTTTTATATGAAACATGTAAAAACATACATAAAACATTAAACTAGATTTGACAGAAATTAGCACAATAGCATGTTTGAAACAAATACTTACCATTTGTCAAGAGTAAAAACCGACATGTACTTAATGTTATTATGTAACGGTAATTATGGTACAGATCAAAAACAGGGCTAAACGCAACTTGCTTATGAGAAATGCAATATTTTTAATGTTGTGCGTTTATGTTTTAATAAGAAAAAATACGCAACATTAAAAATAAAACAAAAAAAACATTTTAAAAACTTTAAAAACATGAAAAAATTACAAAAAATTAAACATATTTTTAAAACTTTTATTTTAAAAAAACATGTTTTTAATCTATGCTTGCAACTGGTGTAGAATGTATAATTTTTTAATTTATTACGTTTTAAGCTTTTACTGTTATGTTACGCTGTTTTTATGTGGTGACTGGTAAATAAAATTCTGAACAGTGCACCTGCATAGCTCGCTGACGTCTGTTGCGCAGTTTTACCAAAGCGTGTACAAGCTGTCCCACCGCTTTGACGCAGTTTCAGCGTTTCATTAACAGTCCGCTTGCAGACGAAACTTTTTGACCTGGTTGCCAGATATATAGCAGCGATAGTGTCGATTCCTTCAATGTCAATGTCAAGCATCAAAATTTTACATAGCGCATTATCATGATCGTATCTGTATTGCGCGGAGTACATACCAATCTCGCGAAAAGTCATTGAAACGTGTCTTAGCAAAGCCACGACACGTTGTAATATTAATGACGTGTCTATTACTATGCTAAACGATTCAAATCCAATGGTTTTTAGTTATACGCATCTTTGTTAGGTCTTTGTACTAAGATCCCCTGCCTGTTTTTGGAAAGAAAAAAATTAAGACTACCTTTAAACCGTTTCCGAATCTCTGTTGATAACCCCCGCGGGAGTCTAGTACAGTCCCAATGCACAGGATATGGTTATGTGAATGCTGGAGTGGTACCTGAGATAACTTGACATTGTATATGGATGGAATAGCCGCTAGCCGATTGTGCGTGAAAAGACTGTTTAGCTACAGTGTAACGCACCATTAGTGCGCGAGTGAATAAAGGAATAGTTTTCCAATGGCACATCGGCACAAAATAAAACATGCAGTACCATAAATCGTTAACCAAGCGCTCCATTAACTACTGGTAGCGTCACAAAATAAGTGTTTCACGTCTCCTAGCAGTGGTTATCACAATGGGGTCTATCGTGCATTCGTGCTATTCTTGCGTCTACTTGTCTCGATTTATTAGCTTCCTGCCAAGAGTCCGCACTCCACTTGTCCGGATACGTTGCGAATTTGCCGTGAATGCAATAGCCGTTACAGTAATTTTTAAAAGCTAAAAAAACTAATAAAAACAACATATTGTAAACGGTGAATAAAAGTGTGACCCTTTTTACCTGACCACATTTTTTCAGAATACTTTTTACGCGTATTCGCCGAACCTTTGTCGCCGTATAAGTCGTCGTATAACCAGTAAATTTTAATGCACAATCTTTTATTGTCTAATCAATAAGGTGTTGGTTTTTGAGTATAAATATTATAAATGACTGTCATTTTTTCTCTGGCCATCCACAGTTTATTGAAAAAACGTTGCAAGAATTAGAAACCGTCAAAACGCGTTTTTTCTAAGAATAATACAAAAAAGTTCGTACACGTTTATTGCAAACTGTACAGTCTGTACATCAAATTTGCAACAAACTGCACAGCGCATATCCACAAAAAACAATCTGCAGAAACATTGCACAAATCCACAACATGTCAAAATGCTTTTTGTCGCCTAATAATTATACAACAAATCAAACTGTGGAATTAAGGCCTTAAGACGCGCTTTAGCGGTCCGTAACCGTCACAAACCCTGATTTCGTAGAACGCCATGGTCCACGGGAGTGGAAGAAAAAACCCAATACACTATCGCCTTACCGTGACCGTGACAAAAAGCATGCGAGAGCGATAGCGACAGCAGTCTTTATAGTGAAAACGTTATGACTTATACAAGGTGGGCCAAAAAAGCACACAATTTTTATACACCAATAACTTTGTCAAATATGAACAAATTTTTAATTTTTTTTTCACTTTCGAAATTAGAAGAAAATTTGTACTAACATTGTCACTAAAGATCCCACCACACCTCAAGTGTGTCGCTACACTACCTAGTAAAATATCAGTGTTTTTAAAGCAACACTTGAAGACAAGGCGATATCTGTAACAATGCATTCTAAAAATTAACCACAAAACAACCTGTTTATTGTTTAAGTTGCTGTCCAAAATTTTTAAAATCGGATGAAGTTATTGGCATATAAAAATTCTGTGCTATTTTTGGCCCACTCTGTAGTTATAGTCACCAAGGACCGTTTAGTCGTTCGTTCTAGCAAAAGCGTTAATCATCGCCGTGCTGCGTTGCGATAGGATTTAAAGAAAACCCTCGAGACTCGATTCCTGTTGTTATGGCCCCTTGCTCGAATGATAGCCTACAATGTGAACATTACAACGATGAACGTATGGAACGTTAGTCTCTTTTACGCACCTACGACGCGCTTTCGATTGGTACTACGGAAATCAGCGTCCTTGAATGACCCTGAAGGCCAATGCGCACGAAATAACGCGGTTTTCTTACGCCCGGCAGGTTACAGCACGACTTTTTTGTATAGGCCCAACTCTGCTTTTGAGAAACAGCCCTTCAAGGCTCGATTATGATGGGTACTGGTAACGTTACGTTATGTTCCAGTGACAGACGCAAACAATGAGCGTTACTGTAGGCCTACATTGTATGCGTGTATCTTCGACGGCGCGGAAGCTTAGGAAGTCACTGGGTCAGAACAGCGTAGCGCCTGCCGGACAATAAGCCCAAATTCCATTATGCCGACTTTTCGATTAAGGACTTTTCCACGTCTTGTCACGAACAAAATTTAGTGTTTGAATTGTGAAAAATTAGCTGGAGCGAGGGAAGGTTGAACTTTTCGACAATTGGAGCCCGACCAAAATTGTGATGTAAATTGTATGTATATAGTCTATAACTGACCCCCTCAGTATATAATTTGACAGTGTGTTAGGGGGTTGAGAAAACAGTTAGGGGGAATTCACCCCCAAACCCCAGCAATTCAAACACTGACTAAATTTCGAGTAAAACAAACAAATTTGTCGCAAACTTGTCACGAACTTTGTCGGGGGCGACTGAAAATGCGAGACTGGAAAATAGAGCACAAACAGCATGATGGGCTAAAAATACGAAACTAAAAAATGGAGCACAAAAATGTTACTGGTTGATATGCGTAGAACTACACTGTCCGAAAAAAGTAACCCCCACACGCAGTACAATAAAAATATCAAATATCAATTTATTACAAGTTAAGCGTTAAAAATGTTTTTCACATTCGTTCATATTTGTCATTTATATTGTACGCTGTCTAGGGGCTTATTTTTTTCGGTCACAGTGTATAAGCGCTATGCAAGCAATGAGCCGAATTCCAACAACACTTGTCGGTCAGTAGGCCTTGTGGTCAGTTGATGGCACCAACTGAAAACTGCCAACAGTAGTGAGGTCATGTCTAAAATCCGGCCTAGACGTCTCGTGGCTCATCAAAGCGGGCCAATATAAGAAACTTACAGTAACTGTTTACTACTGCGTATGAAAAGATGTGTCGAATGACGGACAGTCGTCCAACAGTGACGACGGACGCAGCGCCAGCGATCACAACCCAACATCCGCTTGTGCCGTGTGGGCACCAGCGCTTCTGCGCGTCGTGCGTCACGCAGATACAGCAGCAAGGCAGATGCCCCATCTGCCGCAGCAGCATCAATCTGGTTTTGCGTCTTTACTAGTGACACGTTTTACGTTCTGTTTGAACAGTACATTGACGTCATTTTGCCTACCATGGCATTGTATTCAAACGTTTTAGTCATTGTTGATAAAACAGTTTTACTTGATTTTTATTGCATTCAGTGGTAGCCTTAGACGCATGTTTCATTTTTGTAACTACATTAACCACACGAGTAGCCGTTTGTTTGTTTTTCTCGCACTCTCCGGCTTTGCATTTCTGGTGCTCCATTTTCCAGTCTCGCATTTTCCACCCCCTGCATTTTTGACCGCGTTTGTGCCGCAAATTCCAGTCTCGCATTTTCAGCGCCCTCTTTGTCGGAACCATCTCGACATGTCGAGATGGTTTGAAAGCCGGCGAAACTTCCGCATGACATCCCCGTTTTAAGGTTTGTGTCCGCTATTTTCACCTGAATTTTTTTGGCGAAAGTCGGCGTAATGGAATTTAGGCAATACGGCGCAGAAAGGGATGACGTAGTGCCGTCGCCCGGTGCAATTGTTGGCACGACGGCACGACAACGAAACACTTAGTCAGTTGCCCGTCGCCGGTGTCCAGTGTCCGGTGCAGGGCAGATTACTTCCAGTAGACTCGGCGTCGACTCGTTTAGCAGTAAATCACACACTCGCTGCTGCAGCAGCTGTATAGAGCAGCGCATAGCTGGGTAGAAGTCATCTTAAGCTGGTCGTGGTGATTACCAGAGTTCTGTCATTACGGTCCTGTCGCGACGTTTTATAACCTACTTCATCCTCCTATCTCTCGCTATCTTGTCTATGCGTCAGAGAAACAGAAATAAAATGAAAATGAAAGCCGGAGCACGCGCATTTCGCTTCATTTTAATAGGCAGCTTGGAACGATACGATAGTCCGAAAGGCCTTATGCTTTACAACAGTTTTTATTATCAGTCCGCCCGGAAACAGCAGTTTTCGGAGCGAACTTATATTTTGTTGGCGTTTAATTTTTTCCCGCCACGAGATCTCCGAGCTCCGGCGGCCGATCGTCGCGAAATTTAATTTCTCACCGCATGATATCTGTGACACAAGGCTGTGTACAGCGACTACGGTATATAATTCACCTGGGATGGACAAGACTGCATGAATGTCATACTGGACGTCCGTCACATAAGCCGTGGTTTTGTCGCTGTCCGTCAAAGGTTAACAATCACCTTGTACCCACCCCGTCCATCCGATGTCTTTTCTGTTGCAGCGTTAAGTAATTGTCCTGGCGGCTGTTATGTCGGCTTTCCATTCAATCAACTCGACTCTCGCTCAATATACCACCCCAAACAGTGGTTTAACACACATACATTTTTTACTTTGCCATTAACCTTAGTCCTTTTTGTAACCAGCACATCGGACAGTCCATTTCTTTCACTCTTCTTGGTTTGCTGCCTTGAGACAGAATGATGTCTTCCCACGGATATTTCCATACATTCGACATCTCTCTAAAGCATGTCCCTTTAAATGTAGGCCTATTGTATACTTATTTACTTACTGGCTGTGGTTTAGCATACATAAGGGATGGGTCTGCATGTTTTTTTTTATATTTTTTATGCTCACTGTGTAACTTAATCAATCAACTTGACGGACATGTTGAGTCGAGTGAACACAGGATGCACCTGTTCACTCGTCGACGTTCCCACAACAACGCCGTCGTCGTCACCGAGGACTGTTGTCGCAGCTTTGAGCTTTCTGTGTAAATAATACATACGAGACAAAAGCTCTTCTTGTACGTGTACCCATCACTCTGCGACGAAGCAAAGAAGTCTAGACATAATCTGTCCCAGCTGCGGCCTGGGTTAAAAATTGGGCAGAAAGTTGGGTGCAATTTTTTTTAGCTGTTTTTAGTATGGAGGTTTCCGTGGGCGCGCGTATGAGATGGGTATAAAGACTAAAATCTAACCCACACGGCAGCCGTATAATTTTTCGACAAATTGCTGCAAACTTCCGACAGATAAAATTATGAGTTAAATTTTGTTTTTTAAATTTTTTTAAAATGAGGGATGCCCAGGCCCAAATTTTGTATTCTGTAAGAAAATTTTAAGACAGACCAAAATTTAGGCAAAAGAGACGACTATATTGTCCTCTGGCCTTTTTGCAACGACGCCATTTTTGAAAGCAAACTTCGATCCAATCGACGTCGTCTCAGGCAGCGACAGAAAACTCGGCCTAGGCTTTACAATAATGCTAGACTTTGTTTGCCGTGCATAGCCAGGCGGACGACCGCATATTATCTCGGCGCTGGGACGACATCCAATCGCTTGTTGGTTACGAGTGAGCAACATATTGAGTGTAGAATAGCCAACCTCCTGTCTGTTTTAGATAACGTTTCGAGAAAATTAAAAACAACCGCATTTTCGGACTTTTTCTGAAAAGTTTCTAATGTTTTTTGTCTTGGCGTAGTCAACTGTAAATAACACTGTGATGTTCTGCCATTTTACCCTCGATACGCATTAATTAGTAAGATTACTTACTATACATAGGCACTTTATCAGACACTCTAATAAATATCCAGAGCAGACGCAGGCGGGAGACGCCAGACAAGCCTCTTGTGTCTGCATATTATATCTCGTTAGCCATTAGTCAAGGCTCAGACAGCCAATTCTCTAACCTCCGACCTATCCGTATGAGTCGCGACTTTTCTCCGATCGATTATATTGTTGCCCTGATGTCACATCGCCAGTCACCGATCACGTCCAAGTCTAGCAGACGGCCCCCAAAAGCATCTTAGATTAATTACATAGCACAGCATTCTTGCATTCTCAATATTTTCTCACGAAACTAGACGTCAGTTGATTGACAGTCTGAGTGGCTGCTTGCTTGTTTGATTGATTGATTGATTAATCACAGCGTACTGAAGCCTGCCAATTACGTTTGTACCCCTTTGCTTTCGTTACGTTATAATTTTAGCTCTTTGTTCTTCTTGTGACCGGCACATTGGGTAGTAGGCTACATTTTACATTCTTCCCTGTCTGCCTGTTGCCTTGAGACAGATGTCGTTCCATGGCGTTCCCATATATTATTCGACATCTCTCCAAAGTATGTTTCTTCAAGACTTGCACTGTTTATTCACTTATGTACCAACCGAATTAGCTCTGTCATTTAGAAACACTGTATGATAGATTGACTGGTTGATCAGAACGTAAAAAGCTAGTTGGTCATACCAAAACACTGATCTGCAGCATGCCAGTCTTGCCAGACTGTACGGAGTCAAAAACTGAACCTCATCCTACTCGTTACCGTAAACACCTATCTCTACCCCATTCCCACAGTTTTACATTAGTGAAAGTCGACACCGAGCAATGAGCATCATATAAACAGTAAGAAGTCCAACACGAAATACCAAAAAAGAATAGGTTGGGTTCGTCTTCAGTCTAAAGATTACAAAGTTTGCAGTTTATTTAGGTACAACAAGCCATCAAGAGAGTCACAAGAGAGCACTGTTTGTCTCTCTTTCAGACAGTATAAAAAGAAGACGGTTTAGTCTCACACTTTATCGCAGTATTACTGTCTGTGTCGCTCACATTCGAACAATAATCCCGTTAGACGTGACTGCGTCCCCCACGGCATTACCGTGAATGTGGTCCCATTACCGCGGTTTTCCCACGGTTACCGCGGTATCCTCGCCATTCCCATTACCTCGCAGACCTCTAAAACAGGCACATTGTATCCGTGGTATTGCTTGCGCACAACGCAAGACATAAACTCGGGATTCGGCTGCTGTCACGTTTTACGTCAAACAGAGCCGGGAATCTCATCGATCAATTAGCCAAAAGACACTCAGACATTGTCTCTGCGGACAGCCTCGAATCCAAGCCACGACGGTGACCATAAACTGAATACAATGAATTCTCACGCTTACCACGAAGACGATGAAAAGCTCATCAGATCTGCGGTTATGTGACAACGAACGGACGAATACATAAACGCATAAATGGAAACTCGCAATGGTCAACAACTTGGACAATCAAATACAGCTTGCTCAGCCAGATTCATGAGTTCTTTCCAGGCAAACGAAGGCGTCTGATTTTCTTACGCCAAGTAACACTTGTCTGTCGCCGCCTAACGATTCAAAGGGGCTTGCCTGGCGGACACGAGGAGAACATTAGAGTGGTCACGGTTGAGGCATGACGGGAGTATTAAAAATATCATGCTGATTTTACCACTAAAAATTTTTAAAATCGGTCAATATTTGTCGAAAATATAGTACGGACTATGGTACATCTTGACGTGATTCTCGATTCACGCTGTATAGCGTATCTCTAACGTACGGTAGCGATTGCGTTTAGATACAGTGTTATTGATACAGTTGAATGCTGCTGCAGGTGCTGACGCTATTGCTGATGAAGAAGCATAAGTCTATCGAATGCGTCACCTATCCGTATAGGAATCTTAGTTATTTGTCGCGCATGGTGAAAACCTATAACATTGTCTGTGCAATTTCGTTTCGTGATTTATTTTAATACCATCTTTTTTGGCCGACCGTTATTCTGTTGTCTGTCTGTCTGTAACGCATGCATTGTGAAGGGGCCGGCGATTGTGCAGCTGGATGGGGCGATGACGAGTTTCTACAGGTTCTCAATAGTATGACTATGTCTCTATCTGCAACGGTTTGGCCACAATTTTGAATGAAAGTTGTTGCCACGTGACATCGCCCCGTATCGTATTCTAGCGTTGATTGTAGCGTTCGATATAGCAGCGTCACCACAGCGTGTATGGGACTGTAATCACTCTGAGAAACTATAAAACTAAACGTACTAAAACTAAGGTAAAACAAAACTCTAACTCGAGTGCGATTTTTATGGGCAGATATCTCTGTAACGGTGTTTCTCTGTAGTTTGTGCTAAGTAATTCAATATTTGCTTTAAATTTTAGGTATTTTACATTTGAAAACTGTTTTGTGCATGCACGTTCAATATATGCATTAAATGATTAGTCATTACTTACTTACTTACTTGTGTAGGCACCCACCAACTCCCCGAGAATGCCCCCTAGACAACATCGGCCGAGAGTTTAAACACCCCTACTACAGAGTTTATTTGTTTAGGTCTGTTTGAATTTCATAAAATTATCTATTTTTATACAAAACTTTTCCGGGCCTAAGTGAAAATCGGTTAAAGGTAATATCTGAAGCACAACATTATATAGGCTTTCATACTCACGTTCGTTCGTTGCGTCTAACGTACTTTTTCAGCTTTTCAGATCTCTGCCCGTCTCCGACTGGGTTCATATATTTGTTCCATAATGGAACTCTTGATTTTAAAAAAAACGGTAATGGAGATCCTGCTGGTTTAAAGTTGAAGAAAACCAGGGTACCCGGTCGCGTGGTGTAATTTAGGCCCACGTGCAGCGGGCAGAGCACGGCAGTATATATTCATGAATCTTGGAGTAGGCCTAGGCTATTTGAACGAACAGCCAGAGCAGCCTTCCTTCTCTCTGTAGTGTGGATTGGAAGGTAGGCTACATAAACCATCACTAGTGACCTCTGCCGGATCGCAGTAGACCTAGTGGTGGATTTAGACATTCTGCCGACACCAGACAGTTGCGTATAAGTAGGTTTAATGTCGCCCCTTTACCCGACCAAAGCACGTATGTCTTTAAATAGCCTACAAAGATGTAAATTATTATTTCCTAGCGAGCGTAGTTTTACCTATCTTCACACCTTTTCTCCTTTCTGGCTTAGTTTGATAGATTTACTGTTGCCACAAACGCACCGACCAGCAGCTTGACAAAAAGGGGAACTTAAAAATAGTAGGTCTAAGTAAAATTGACGTCCCTCTAAGTAAAATCCGCCACTGAGCATGTAGACCCCATTATGGCGGCGAGTCCTCGACACTTAGGCCATAACTTCAAACACAGCAGGGTTGGAGAAAAAGCCTTCGCTCTCATTGCATATTGAAACACACAAAAGCTAGAAACAAACAGAATGCAACTTTTGCCAACTAATCGTACTAAAAATCGACAACCGAAATGGCGATATTATTGTAGCCGTTTTGTACACCGTTTTGAACGTCATTGTTAACATATCCAGCTTCAGCGATGTCTTGCCGACAGTTTGATCGATCTGAAGTTAACTGACTCTCAGCTGACCTCCTTTTGAATGCAGTTTCTGTGACTATTTTTGACCCATTTCATACAGTGAAATAGGCTAATAATAATGTTTTTTTGGCCCCACGCATTTTTCTTGTATGAGCAGAGGGGGCTTAATTGTTAATTTGGACCAACTTTTTACGCGCGAAAGCAGCTATGCTTTCAGCGCGTCTTAGCCATCGCAATTCCGTCTGTCCGTCCGTCTGTCTGTCACACGGGTGGATCA
>Ga0056128_1006330_pt1 | contig 14945 bp, 11 predicted proteins | sample WorMetLIZISLAND2_FD_71113 | JGI IMG/M metagenome (GOLD analysis project Ga0056128, IMG submission 71113) | Marine gutless worms symbiont microbial communities from Max Planck institute for Marine Microbiology, Germany - Olavius geniculatus... ...
GGGCTCGTGATTTATTTGGGGTTAAATATTTTCAGCAATGAAGGCGCAAATGTGAATGCAAACTGTTGTGATTGCGAAAAGGTATTTTTGTCCGTCCGTCAATGACAACTCAGCCTTTCATCCCTCCGAGGTACGTAAATAAAGCACCGGCCTGTCTGGCTGTGATTAAGATGGCGGCATGTAAAACTGTGTGATCGCACATGGCAGGTAACGCTCCGCAGCTCTGCGATGTGTTTTCCACAAAGAGCGTTTATCCTCTTAACTTTTAACAATACTGCGTGCGAACGGCGAAATATGAATTGCGATGCAATAAAAGCGGCCGTGCGTGGGGATCGAAGAGGCCTACGATGACGGAATCGTCGAAATGACTGCATTGTTTAGCAAGTAACTAACACAGCCCACTGGCTTTAACTTAAAGAACATGCAACATACGAGTAGCTTACATTACCTGTACTTTCGACACAGGTGATATTGATACTGGTCAGTTGCTGAGCGCTGACCGCCCACACTGTGAACGAGTAATGTGAACCCGGGGTCAGATTACTGACCGTGGTTGTATTCACGTCAGAACTGATGTCAGTCACTCGGTCACCGACGTCACCGACCAGTCGGTATGATGTCGCTGACTCGGCAGAGTTCCAGGTGAACGTCAGCGAATCTCTAGTCGAGTTCACCAACGAACATATACCGTGAATGACCGGCGCTGAAATAATCAACAATTATTTCAAGCCAGTAAAACTATAGAAATTTTCTTGCATAATTATCTGTTTCCGTATTTATATAATGTTTTACACAATCGTACTTTTATTTCAGTTTTTCTCATTTTATTTCCATTTAAAACCTTTTAGTTAATGTGCTAGATTAAACTGGCCTGTCTTTTTCCAGTACAAATCATGTACCACACGGTATCGTACTTTTACGCTTCACAACAATATTAGGCCTACAGATTGAGTTATTTTACGCCAGTCTACATTACCTGTCGCAGAAAATCATTTTTTATTCGTAAACTGTTTCGTTAATTAAACTTAGTCATTAATACTTGCCACGCCTGTGATGAGTATTTTTCCCTTTTATCTTTGCTTGGTAATTTACTTTAATGTGTTAAATGTCTGTCCTGTTATGACCTGCTATGGCGAAAAACATTTCAAAAATATTATCGATGAAACAGTGGTTATAGTTGGCACCACGTATTTTTTGTGCAGTGAATGCCGTCGAAATTTGTTTTCTAACAATCAGGAATCATCTCAAGCACTGCACGTTGTTTTACATTTAAACGAATCCGAAATGCGGTGACGCATCGTCGCGTACACAGTAGGCCTCCTACAATTACAGCAGCCAGCAGCGCACTTTATAAGCCTACTACTATCGACCTGCGGGTGTAGTAATTGTTGTCACTGTTGTCGTCGTGACTGTCGTAGTAACTGTAGTTGTAGTTGTTTCAGCAGCATGCTACATCATCGACAAATACACACACATTAATGCAGCTACAAACGTCTGTAGGCCGACAAAACGACTACTACAAATGGAATAACGTATTGTAAACTCTACGAGTATAAAAATTTTAAAAGTGACCAAACAAACGACAGTGTGGGCTACACGATCCACCATCGCTCAGCGTGAAATAACTATCTTAAACCACTGTTTGGGGTGAATTAGTTTGTTTAACATTCATCACTCACTCCTGAGTGTGGCTTGACATTGGCTTACACTAATACAAGCTATAACGCCTTAATACCATTAGTTTGACAATTAAATAATCATAATTTGTGTTGGGGAGCGAAACCAACTCCGCCGACGATGACTTTTCCCACCGTGTGAAAGTTAACTCTAATCACGTCCTCCAGGCATACTTGCCTGACAAGACTGACATACCATATCAGCTTCGAGCCCGCTCTCACTCAATGACTCTGATCAATAAAACTAAATCTCTAAACTATAATGACTTTCTTGTCCGTATGCTGTACAAATATTCGTATTAACGCAACGCACCAACTGATAATACCAGTAGTCTAACTAAACTGAACTGATGTGAATGTGAATATTGTGAATCGCTGCTTTTTATACTAATTGTTTTATAGGAGATGAACTTTCTTTTAATCTACGGTCATTAGCTAACAAACCTATTACGATACTCGATTTGTTTGTCTGTTTTAGTGTTTTTTAACCATAAATTTACCAATTTGCTCTGTCTGTAACGATAGGTTTTTAAAGTAAGTTTCGTTAAAATTGTTTTTAGCTTTTGGACAAACTATGAGACGTTTCCGCTTGCATGCTTTTGGATTTATAATATATCTTGTGCTTGCGTTGTTAAAAGTTGCGTTTGTCAACTTTACATTAAACGAATATATATGATGATGATGATGATGACCACGTTACGTTGATGTGGCAACGAAAGTTCCATAGAGCGAAAGTTCCATCTATGGCACTTTCGTTCCTGGGAGCGAAAGTACGTGGGAACGAAAGCTCCATAATTCCTTACCGTAACCCCCGAAGCAAACAGCAGCAGCAGCAGCGTACGTAGCCTCATCATCGATGACAATATGCCGCCGCGTACGGTAATCACGTACACCTATGCGGTGAGCAATTTAACGTTGACAGTCAATAATAGGCTAACTTGGTGTTTTTTCCCGGCGTCCGTGTACGCGCTGGGTAAAAATCGCCAACAAGGAACTATAACGACGACTTGGTTTCCTGCATTGACTGAATGCTCTGAATGGGGCCATTCATTTGCTTGGCTCACTGGTACGGCAACCTGGCAAGCGAGGCGAAGTAGCTTGTTCGTCACGCATCGGAGATTCCGTCGCCTATCTGCTGCTTAGTGCGTAGCATACTGTCGTTGTGCTAAACTCAACATATCCGGGTTCGTCAGTGGCGTAGGCAAGGGGAAGGGGCCCAGTCTCTCTTTTATGGCCGGACACATTTTTTTTGTTAAAAATAGATATCAGCGACTCAAAAAATAATTAAAATTGCAGCCACCAGATTTCATATTTCAAGGTCATAATCCAATGACGAGTTCTTAATTGCCATTACACGTTTTGCGAAATTTACCAGTTCATTAAAACCATGCCCACACGTTGTGCTCGAAAATAGAAAATAAAACCAAGCTGTCGCTAGAGTAGGCCGACCGTGCCATCTAAATCCGAATTCTAGCGTCCGACTTCAAGTCACGGAAAAAAACAATTTTCCGTAGTGACTGCAGTTCCATACACACTATGGTGACGCTGCTATATTGAATCCTGACTAACGCAGGACAATCAACGCCAAAATGCGATAATTCAGCGCACGTGGATGACGACTGCAGGCAGCAACATTGTATTCAAAATTGCGCCCAAACTGCTGCATATTGAGACATGGTTACTAATAGAAACTATAGAAACTTGCCATCGCCCTATAAAATGGTACAGTCTCCGACCTCATACTACCTATACCGTTTAGTCACAATACATGTTACAGACAAACGACAGACCAAAAGACGACAGACTACATAGGCCTATAGTCAACTTATCGGTCGGCCAAAACTGTTTTAAACATTGTTGGTTTCTAATTATAACTTGTAAAAATTATTATCTGTGAAAACATTTTTGCTAAACAGTCCATGTAAGCCACGTGTGTCTGCTGCCGCTAAAACACTTTCTTCGCTAATTATTGACCACTTTGAACAATTTTTAACAGTAGACTCTGTGAGAAATTTGCTAGTCGGTGGCATGCACATCGCACATATTGTGTGGCTACACTACCTTGTAAAACACGAATATCTGATAACCAACAATATCTATGGATAGAAGATCTAATAGTACGTTTTTGAAGTATTTAACTGAAATGTTAATATTAGTTATAGTCAGTGTCCAAAAATACATATAGCTACACAGTAAGTTTTCGTCTACCAGCAAAATAACGCACAGCTTGTAGGGCTGCTGGCTGCACAATCGAAATACAATGCTTATGCAGTTAACCAAACAAGATTGCAGCCACCAACCAGCATTACTCTACACTCAAAATTAATGCACAGTAAAATCGTAAAAATTATTTGAAAAGATGTTCAATTGTCCATCATTGTTCTTAACACTTACTATAACTTATATTGAACATTTCAGTTAAATAGGCCTACTTTAAAACTTTACCACTTGATTTTTTGCCCATCTGTAGATATTGTTGGGTGTCAGATATTCGTGTTTTACAAGGTAGCGTAGCGACATAATATGTGTGATGTGCATGCCACTGAGTAGCAAATTTCTTACAGAGTCTACTGGTAAAAAATTGTAAAAAATGGTCAATATTTAGCGAAGATAATAGACAAAGTGCAATAAAACTTTACCTTTTACTATTTTTGAGCTACTTTGTATATATGTAACCGCTTCCTGTATTCAATTCGTGCGTAATTTTAGAATAGGACATTAAAAATGTTTCGGACCTACGTATTGCTTAACGTTGGCTACGTCAAATAAAAGATAACACATTAAAACATTTTTGCCTTAATATAACTTACTTCGGTCTCAGAATAATAACTAGTGGTTCTTTGTGATTTTGTGCAGCTTTAACAAGAAGCTCTGATATTGCTTAGAGAACAGGGCGTCAGCTTCGTGCTCACGTCTCATGCCACTCACGGGATTTTTAAATTTTTTTTTGACTTTGGTTAAGCATAGGCCTATGCGTTAAGTCTAAGTGTAGGATTTTAATAGCAAACCTACATGGCAACGTACGGACGTATGCGTGTCTACAAAAATAGCGCACACAGTAGATTCTTTTCTAGTTTGTGGAAACCGTTAAAGTCCGTATAGAGAGTCTTTCGCTGAGCCGACAGTGAAAACTACGTAATTCTAGATGTCGCTATCAAGTGATGGGCGGAAACGTAAACCACTCTAAATAAGTAAGTAAGTAAGTACCAATTCATATAGCGACAAAATCTCAGAAGAGAATCAGCCTAGCAATGGCACAGCCACACACACACCCTATAGCCTAACCCCTCAACCTTCAATCTTTCGTTATAGCGAGAGCTGCATTATGCGTGTTTTGCAAGCAAGGCCATGTATCACTTCCGCTATACACGACATCGGCCTACGTAGAATTATTGTACATCATCGGTGGGCTACTCCGTATGAGGAAGCCAGACGACGCTGAAAGTTGTGCCTATCGTAGGTCTACGCCGTTTTTCGCGTGGGCACTACTATGCCTGGACACTAGAATATAGACTTTTTCAATAAATGTCTCAGATGCACGATTAATAGAGTGTTAACAGTTTTAACACGATCGAGCAAACATCGAGCAAACATCGAGCTGGCTCAAGCAGGCCTATTGGAACCCCGCCCCTAACTCAATTAAATTAAATACACTTAATAACAAAATCCTACGAATACTTCAAAATGTAAGTCGTAAAACTAGCAGGATGTGTCTCTACCAGAAATTCAATGTGTTATCTATTCATAAACTTCACCAGTTTCAATTGTTGTGTATTGTACATAAATATGTGTGTCATCGGACCCATCTGCCTGTCATTTTTCGTCATTATTTTACTGCTAATAGCTTCATACATCATTATAATACTCGCTCTAAAAATAACTTGCATGTGTCTTGTGTTCGCTCGGAATATGGTAGGAGGATGCTGGCCTTCAGGGCAAGCCAGTTATGGAATAGACTTCCTCAGTGTTTGAAGAATATTGTGTCAATAACTGTGTTTAAGAAAGAATTACGACGTTTTCTTTTCATTAATGACATGTAACAAAATTATATAGCACCTAACTGGCTCGCCTTTAGGTTTAGCATTTTTTGCCATGTTTTGGGTGGATACAAGATCTGCCTACTGTGCAATAATAGTTTTCTAGTCTTGCATGTTACAGTGTATGACTATGTATGTCTGATGTAGTTGAGTGGTTTTTTATTTCTTTATTTTTTTCTGTAGTTGTAATTTTTTTGTAGTTAAGGCTTTTTTAAGGTAGCCAGACTTGATGGGCATTGCCTTTTCTGACTACCTGTCTCACGATTTTTTTTCCTTTGTTTATTGTAACTGTGTGAATGTGTCTGAGACAAATAAACGTTCTCTCTCAAATGTAGGCCTAGGCTTAGGCTTTTAGCCCACAACTGAGCACGTGTTATATAGGTCTTCCAATTACAACCCACCCGCCCTCTCAATTAGCATGCTAATTACCATAGAACGTCGAGCTAGCTGCTCGATGTTTGCTCGATCGTATCTATAAGTCTTATTGAAAGCTTTGTCATCGCGAGCATGCCCCAGACTGGAGCGTAGCCGTATCCACGAGCCGCTTCTTACCGTCCTCGGTATTGAGCGAGTCGATCTCCATGCCGAGTTGAGTCCGAGGTTGAGCGGCTGAAGGGTCCGTAGCCAGGGGTGACGTGGACGTCCTGGGCGGCGTCTCAGGTCCAGTTGGGGAACCCGGGGATTGACATATGTAGGGCTCTGAACATATGTCATGCGAGTCACCCATTTTTGCTATATGTACATGCCTGTAAATAACGAAGGAGTCTTGTTTGGATGAGCGATTACAGCATGCCATAAATGTGAAAAACGTTTTAACGTTTTTTTATATTTTTGCCACGTTCTTTTACGTTTTTAACGTTTTTTTTATTTTGCTTAACGTTTTTATTTTAAAAAAACGTGCATAAAAAATCCCATCAAAAGCTTCGAGAAGTACTTTTGGAACCACAGAAAAGAAATAATAGGCCATAATGATGTATTTTATTTAGTTAGTTCAAACAGTGGCGTATTTAGGAGGAAGCCACGGTGCGATGCCCCCCTTTGGCCCGACCATGAAAATTTTTTACAGGCGACTTTATATGAAAAGGTGCATTTTTTGCCATTTTTCAGCAAGAATTGCTAAATTCAACAATGTTTGATGGTCTTTTGCGTTTCCAAATTTCAGAAAAATGGGCGAATTTGCGGTTTCCATTGAACATTCGGAAGCAAAAAGTGTTTCAGCTTCAGGGGAGCTTTGCTCCCCTGACCCCCGACCAGGGGCTCTGCCCCTGGACCCCGCTGGGGGCTCCTCCTTCAGACTCCCGTTATAGGCTCGCGCTCCGCGCGCTCGCCATGACCCCCCCCTTTGCCAAATCCTAAATACGCCACTGAGTCCAAATATACTAAATAAAAAACTTTAACTAGTATATTTGTTTAGTTTAATGCTATGGTCTTATGACCACAAGCCTGAATTGAAATTAAATAGTTCTCTTTATCTAAACTATAGTTCAAGGTATACTGCAATTACAGCATTAGGCATTAGGCAAGAGGTAGAACAAATTATGGCCAACGTTTTTTATTCAACATTTTAAAACGTTTTCATTCTTGCCACGTTTTCTACGTTTTTTAACGTTTTTTTTAAAAAAAATTCCTGCAACGTTTTTTACATTTATGCAGCATGCCATATTATTGCTGTTGAAAGCTTGCTTATATACATGTAAGCCGTATTTCCTTATACGTCGATGGTCAAATGGATAGAAACGTGAAGACGTGCTACAACTGACTTTCGATTCATTATGTTTATGTGCTATGACTGCTGATTCAATGTGTAGACTCTATGCACATGCGTCGAATTTTTTCATTTATCTTTTAGGCCTATGTAAATTTAGGCCTATATCGCACGTACCTAGAACGAGATATTAAAAGCAACAATTAAGCCTAAATGGTTTTTGTTAACGAAAACCGTCACTCAGAATTTTTGCAATCTTTTAAAAAGTGTTTCGAAAAGTAAATATTTTGCATTAGGTTTACTATTAGGCTAACTATGCTTTTGATTTTAATGATCTGCATTGTATAGCCTATAGGCCTAGCCTAATGCAATATTGCAATTTGCTATTTAGCAACTTTATTTCAAAATCTGATGTCCACACGTAGAAATGCGTAATGCAATTTTAAATGTTTGTTATAATTTTTTTTTATTTATTGAACGGGTACTCGAGTACTCGTGAAGTTACTTGTATCGTAGACGAGGAATAAATTAATCTGATAGCACAGCTCTAATCAACTCTATGGTATAGTGAGTAGGTGTGTCCATAGATAAGTCATGAGAAGGGCGAAAGTTTGGTTTGTTTTGTATAGTTTTTTCTTCTAATACGTCCATTACTTACAACTTCTATCACCTGTAAGGCATTAATATGTTTCGTCGTCGTTGCTTTTCATACGCTTATCGCGCGATCTGACACTGACTGCTGTTTATCATTTCCCGAAGGTACGGTAACTTCTTTTCTGCTAAATCCGGTCTACTACAAATAAAAAAGATAACTCAGAATTTTTTTGTGCACACATTTATTGAGCAGTCATAACTGGCGGTTGTCAACTGTAGGCACGTTGCGCCATGTTATATGTCATTATTTTGGTGGCAGTTCATGAAGAAAGATCATTGCTGAAGTGTAATGGATACGTTTCCTTATTTTTTGATTACAGAATTAACGTTAAGTTTCGTAATTTGTCGTCGTAACTTTGATTCGACTGTGTGTAGACAGTCAGTTATTATTTATGTAATCTGATTTTATGGTTGGTGACATGAAACAGGTGGTGGCTTCTGCCAAGGTTTTTTCTTTTCCTTCACTTTTTTGTTTTTTTTCTTATCTTTTTCTTTTTTACCCTCCCTTTGTTTTCTTGTCCGTTTTTTGCTTCTTAAATCTTTTGCTTTAAAATCTAGCTAGGGGTTTTGTGCAACGCAGGCACTCAAAGCTCCCCAGCGGTGTCTGGGGCTAAGCTCCAGCAGGCAAGACATTTTTATGCATTTTTTGCTCTAAAGTTGCACCTAGCACTTTTAGGTGGTGTTAGTATTTTTTGCAAGTTATTTTGTACATACAAAACTATGTGTAATAGACAGAAAAATAAAAATATGTGAGATGAAACTTATGCTTGCGGAAAAGAGTGAGTTGACTCGAAATGCGTGAGACTTACGTGAGATGCGTGAGACTTGGCAGAGCTGTGGCTTAGCTTCACAGTATTATTCTTGGTCAAGTTATTTACTTTGAGCTGGGTTAGTATTGAGATGGGTGACCATTGAGGGTATACCGTCTTCATGTCTGATTGACCAAGCCAGTCAGACCAACTCAACTTGGCTGGCCATCTTTCCATGGGTAGGCAAAATGAGTACTGGTGATGGTTACGGCTGCTGCTGGGGAAGAAACAGTGTAAACATAGGCCCTGTTGGCAGGATGGCTGGCATAGTGACTCAGTTAGTTAAAGGCACTTTATCTGTTAATAGGCATCTGTCCAGCTGACTTGAGTTGTATGTTGGGTTTCATCAGTGCTGGCTCTAAGCATCGAAAGGGGGATCTGCTCTCACACAATCCGGCCGTGATGCCACTGATTACCAGGCATATTAAATGTATGCTGATGATTTCTGTCTTATTTCCTGGAAGCAGCACAGTTGATTGTATCATACTGGATGGAGTGCTTCATCCTTCATTGAATTCAATAAAATGCAGGGCAGATTACTTGCATGTTAAACTGTCAGTGCCTTTCACTGTGCTATTATTAGTGGTATGTATGGCTTGGTCTGTGCGCTGTGGGATAATTAGCCAGCCTGTTACAGTATTAATTCAGCAGACCTGTTCATTGCACCAGTGTGAACTTGTACAGTGTGTGAACTGACATTGTAAACCGTAAGCACGATCTCAGTTTTTGTGCTGTGCGATGCAGTCTTAGCAAATCAAAGACAGTGTGATTGCTCGTTTGGTGTATTTTTTAGCTATGAATATGTCATAAGTTAACGTGTGTATCTTTGCACTTTAATATGCTCTGTTTGGATAGGACTTGCAGCTGTTGCATTATTAGTTTTATTTATGAAGGAAGGTATTGTACAAACTAGACACGTCTTAAAGTGGTATTCCATATGCGTTAGTCAGTCCCGTCGAGAGGGGGTAGGAGTAGGTTACCCTGGACCTCACAACGTTTGGGGGCCCCACCATTGCTCAAAAGTATAAAATACATCAGAATGCACCATTTTAATAAGAAAAATTGTAAAAGTTTTTTCTCTAGAGCAGTGCTGTCCAACCCGCGGCCCACGATGCGGCCCGCGAGGGGATTCCATGTGGCTCGCCATCATCCCACATAAATTGTAGTTTTGGTCTGGTTATTAGTCAGATGAAATCAACTTGCAAAATTCAACAATGTTTGATGGTCTTTTGCGTTTCCAAATTTCAGAAAAATGGGCGAATTTGCGGTTTCCATTGAACATTCGGAAGCAAAAAGTTTTTCAGCTTCAGGGGAGCTTTGCCCCCCTGACCCCCGACCAGGGGCTCTGCCCCTGGACCCCGCTGGAGGCTCCGCCTCCAGACCCCCCTTATAGGCTCACGCTCCGCGCTCTCGCCATGCCCCCCTTTATTGCGGCCCGCCAGCTGGTGGAAAATTCACTAAGTGGCCCGCGGTGTCAAAAAGGTTGGACAGCACTGCTCTAGAGGGTTCTCACGAGAATGTTTCCTTTGGTTCCACTGTGGCTCTTTACAGGCCTGGAGTTTGTTTAGCATCATTAAGGGCACCCAATGTGTAATGAGCATGTTACCATTCAGTGCTTTGGTATTTTTGCAGCTCCCGTTCTGACATATTAAACACTGAACACAGGTCAGTTCAACTGTATGAAATATGGTTGTTGCAGAAATTATGACGTCTCACCGGGATGAAAGTGTTGTCACGGAAACAAGTCGAGTTTATCGTGTGCATTTCGTTGATGGTCAAGTCTTGGACTTTGTCACTGAGGTCAGTCCCGACTCAATAACATTTGTATGATGCTGATGGCATACATTTCATATAAATATATGAAGTGTCTGACCTTCTTAAGTTTCGTTTTAGTAATTCTCAAAATTACTTTTATTTTAGCATTATTTTGCTTTTATTTTGGAAAAGTAGTCTGGCTATACAAAACCAAAACTAGCTATATTTAATATATCAGTAATTGTTGTTGTGAGCTTGACTGGTCATTTTTTCATTAATATATGCACGGTTATTTTGTTTATTTATGGCTTTTATTTCTGCGTGGTAGATTTAACTGATTTTTTGTGCGTTAAACATACAGTTTTTTCTTGCAGAATTACAATTCTTCACATAGTTGTAGAAACGTTTCTTCATGCATTGGGCACTACAAGTATCATCAGACGTTTATAGTCCGGCTGGATTTGGATATGTTTTTATTCTGTCAGAAATTTCTTATTGTAGTGGTGTTTGTGCATGTTCTTGTTTTTACTTTAGTGCTTTAACATGATTTGTTGGGAGACAGAAATGTTATTCAATTTATAGTTTGTGAATTGTGACCGTAGCTGGCGGCAGTTGTTGACAGTTGATTGGCAGCTAGATGCTGCTGATGTTATGCATGGTAGGCCATAAAAAATGTGCCACTTTACTTTCGTTCATATCTTCGCCAATTATTTACCGATTTTCAAAATTTTTTCACTGGCACACTCTGCAGACAATATGCGATAATGTGATTATTATAGATCCCACCACACCATAAATGCGTCTCTACACTACCTTGTGAAATATCAATGAAATGTGCATACATAACGATAATTATAACGAATATTTTGGTAAAATTGAAATAAAACACTTCAGACCAACATTTGCAGTGAATGGTCTGTATGACACTAGACTGTGTGGGTATAACACAGTCTAGTATCATACAAATCATTCATCGCAATGTTGGTCTGAAGCATTTGTTTCATTTACCTAAGTTTGTGTTATTATCGTTAGTTTTTGCTTACATTGATATTTCACAAGGTAGTGTAGAAACGCATTTACTGTGTGGTGGAATATATAATAATCACATTATTGCAAATTGTCTGCAGAGTGTGCCAGTGAAAGAATTTTGAATATTGGTCAATAATTGGTGAAGATATGGACAAAAGTAAAGTGGCACAGTTTTTATGACCCACTGTATATAACAGTTTAGAAGTTTTCTTTTCAGACTATCTCAGTTTTAGCAACTTTGGAAAATATGCCGTTAAGCCTTAAGTTAGTGAATTGCGGGTGTTTGTGTATGTAACAGCCGATGGTTACCGGAGCTCAGTTTATGGAAACGATAGCAGCAAAGATTGGTCTACGCGAGAAAGTCTACTTTGGCTTGGAGTTTTCTGATGACACGTGAGTCTAAATACACTGGACCTCGCTGTTTTTATTCAAAGCATGTTTAGACAGTTATTCGGCCAGCTACAATGTCAAATTGGATGGAAGGGGACTTAGCACATTAACTTAAAATTCAATTACATTGCAGTTATTTGGTGATTGAATAATTATCATGTTTCAGTCTCATCTGTAGTCTCCCTTCTAATAATTTTCAGTGGAGAAGCTAATAAAATAGATTTTTTATATTTTCTGTGATAGCGATAGTTGTTTGTTGGCAAGTTTGAAAGTGGTTGCATCTTGTAGATGACATGTGTGGTCATACGCTGACAGCAGCCAGGGCTCTTGCGGGTCCTTGAAAGTCCTTGAATTTTTTTTCCAGATTTCCAAGGCCTGGAAAGTCCTTCAAAATAGACATGGTTTTGAACGTTTTTGAATCTGTGTCTGAAGTTCCTTGAAAGTGCTTGAATTTGATTTTCTAAAATGCTGTGATCGAACAATAATGTGTCTCGCTGTAGTAATTGGATTCAGTGACAACTATTGATGCGTTTAGTAAATTTTTCTGATAATTCCAGTTTTTGATTTATGCTTGAAGGTGTTAAATTGTCGAATATAAACTGAACCTGTTTATATATGCTTATAAAAGTTCCGGTTTGATTTAATTCAGTTCTTCTTATATATTCTTTGCATGGTCCTTAAAAGTCCTTGAAAAGTCCTTGAATTTGATTTTTACAAATGGGCAAGAACCATGAGCAACTTACAGCATACGGTAAATTGCAAATTGATACATTAGTTAATACAGTTTATTTTGTATGGCAGCCAGTGGCTCGATTGGCACAACACATATACATTATACATACATACAAAAACATTACACTGATACTTACAATATATACAATGCAATAAAGAGAACATAGTCAAATGTAAAAGAAAGAAATAAAAAAAAAACATAGGGGTCAAAAACAGCAGTCATAGTCATGATACAGTAATAAACAGTTACACTGTGTCTGGAAAAAAAGAGTACACTTTTTCCTGAATAACTTCAACGAATTTAAACTTACTTTTATAATTTTTTGTACATGTCACAATGATACGCTTTACTAAAAGCATCTAAAACTTATCTTCAAAATTTACTTCTTACTATGAATAGCTAATTTAATTATCGAAAACATTATCGAAAATACCATTTTGCGGATAGGTAACATCTAAATGAGCCTCTGTAATACAAAAACAGGAAACTTATGAAAGAAAATTGCAGTGAAAAACTTCAGAGCTCGTTGGCATAGAAACATTTTACTTTTTATCAGAATTTTAAACCTAGTCGTGTTTTTTGCAAAGTGGCATCAGTATTCAGGCGAAGTAGACTATCAGTATACTGTCAGTTGCACGTTGCTTTTTAAATGTTGCCTACAGTAAATTATTATCATATATTTAATTTTGTTAAAATTATTAACCAAAACACTGTTACCTTTTTGCACCTCGGATACAATAACGACGTCATAATTACGTTAACTTTTAGTAGTGATGTGGCAATATAAAGAGAAAATATCTCAACTGTTTAGTAAAGTGAATATTTAGGACGACTTTTGCCAAAAGTTATGAAAATAGGTTAAGGTTTGTCAAAAATATGTTGAAAACACTGTAGATTCTTTTTGTTATCCGGACATGGTGTATATACAGTTATATACAGTCATTCAGCCTACATTGATTAGTGCATGAACATGCGATCATTAAAATCTTTTAACACATTAACAGCGCTAGTGTCCATGTATCTGGATGTTGTGTTGCAGGGGTGAGCGTCTGTGGCTGCAGCCAGATAGGACATTGCAGGAACATGACCCGATGATGAAACTCAGCCAACAACATCAGCAGCCTGTCGTCTTGCTGTTCCTTGTCAGGTAGCTGCACTGAATTTTTCAGCACTGAATTTTGAAAAGGGTATAGCTTTTCACGGGAAAACCATCTCAGAGCATCATCTGCCATATGGGATCACAGTGTTACCTGTCACCTGACACACATGAATGTAACCCACCTTAACCCGAGCCAGACAGGCCAGTACACAATTTGCTTACCACGGAGGAATGGAAGGCTGAGTTGACCTTGGGGTTGGTTACATACTGAAATGGTTTGCTTGTCCAGAGACAGTCGCCCATCCGGATATTACTCAGTAACCACTTGATAGCGATCTGACCGACCGGGAGTTGAACCAGTGACCTCTTGATCCAACGTACTAGCTGTTACACTGCAAGCCACCAACTAAACTGTTAGCATTGATATAATCACTACAGCTAGAGAACCCATCACGCCCTCTGGTGAATGGTGACACTTATGCCCGGTAAGTACTACTAGCTGTTACACTGCAAGCCACCAACTAAACTGTTAGATGAGGTTCTTCACCCCCAGGAGGTACAAGGGGAGATTAAGGGTGGGTTTCTGGATCTTAACTGGCTGGTCAAGTTAGTGTTAACTGACAGATTTGCATAACTCGCATTTCCTGTTGCACTAACCAACGGTCAAAATGGCCAAAAATTTGACTGGCCGAAATCTGCCAGTTAGCTAACCGTCGATCGTATTTATCGTATTGACCGCAACTTTTGTACTATTTTGCAAGCAGTTTATTAATGAATGTGATACTATAAAATGATGTTACTATATAGCAATGTCTTCAAAACGCTCGAGGAGACGTTTTCTGCTACAAATTTTACTACAAAATCTATTTATGAATGAACAAAATGGCCGCCTGCAATCGGTTGGCTGGCTCGTGGGCTGGCTGACGTGCGCTTGCACTCATTAATATTCAAGATGCTCGCCTGCGCTAGGCGGAAGTGATAAGTGTCATGTGCATCGTTGCTAAGCAACTATAGTTTACCGCTCAGTTAGCTGACAGCCAGTCAGGTTTTGTTCAGAA
>Ga0056128_1006339_pt1 | contig 14932 bp, 13 predicted proteins | sample WorMetLIZISLAND2_FD_71113 | JGI IMG/M metagenome (GOLD analysis project Ga0056128, IMG submission 71113) | Marine gutless worms symbiont microbial communities from Max Planck institute for Marine Microbiology, Germany - Olavius geniculatus... ...
TGCACGAATGCCTGATGAAACAGATGCAAAACAGATCTTAACAGCTTCCCCCGCAGGAAACTGGACGAGACCACTGGGACGTCCTCATATTACATGGATGAAAACCATTCAGCAGGATCTTAAATCCAGCGACCTCAATATGGACGATGCAGTTGACCTGGCTCAGAACCATCCACTCTGGAGATTGATGTCTACGATCGGCGCTACGCACTCTTAGTGGTGCTTGCCAGAAATGATGATGATGATGATATATAGTTTAAGGCAGTTAAGTTAGATTTTTCTTGGTGATGAAATTAGTCTAATTACGTTATCAAGCTGCCGTTCGTACTTATCATCTGTCATTTCTCAAAATTCTGCGATATTCCGTGAAATTCAGCGGCAATATCAAAATTTCATAAACAAAGGCAAATTCTGTGGCTCAGCTCGAAATTCCGTGGACAGCGGAAAACTGTGGGCCCATTTATTAGTGTTGTAGCTGCTCCTTTTATGTTTGTATTTCTTTTAGCCATCCAGGCTATCATTTTTATTAAACTTCAGTGGTTAACTAAAATAAGTAAAAATGTTGACCCAGTGCCGACATCAATCATATGTAGCCGTCCTGCTGGCTATGCACATACAGCAATTCTAATTTGAATCCAAAGTCCACTTTTACACTGGTGTGCTGTAAGCTATCTTGTGGCAAAAATGCTATAGGTAAACATTCATGCAAAATATATATCATTTTCTGGAGGTTTTTGATGCCCGGCGACCTTCATCTTCGAAACATGCATTTAGCTTGTTTAATAACCACCGCCATTATTAATTGAAATTAGTGATAAAACAATCATTAGATTTTGAACAGTTAACAACAAATTTGCCTTAAGTGTCATAAATGTTTAATACAAACTAAGCATCAGAAAACATAATGTACCTTCCCGATGCCAGGAACTTCAACACCTTTAATTGGCCGCGGTATCTCGACACTTCGGACCACTCCGTACTTACCGCATTCTTCTTTAACATCCTCAATAATATCTGTTGCACATAATAACAACAATCAGTGACACATGACATAATATGAACACAATATAATTCACATGAAATGACTTCGGACATCTTATAAAACTCAAAGCACTATATCATTATTTCATGCCTTATGTAGTGTCCCATGGTGAAATGGTTTTTCAGCTCACATATTCATATCAGCTTCCACTTGATGTAGCTACCTGCTTGCTGCAAAAAAAACCAAGGACCAACCAGTGCTTCCTAATTTTCATGATAAACATACAGAGTCACTGTCTCAAAAATACAACTGTAAAAACACCCAGCTAAAATAGAAACGTGAACGCAAATAAAAGTTCAAACTTAGATTGGACTGATGAGGAAACTGACCCTCATACTCCTCCTCATCCTCAAGGTCTTCTGGAAGAACCATGTTCATCAGACAGAGCACTTCTGTTGGCATGGTGCCGGCTTGGACCACCTGATCCATGCTCAAGCCAGGGATTTGCATGTTCATCATTGCACTCTGCATCTAACAGCCACACATTTAGCCACACTTTTAACGTCGTCCAAGACAATCGGTAATGGCACTACTCAGCACGCAACATACGATTCCTATTACGACTTGAATTTCCTTCGGTGCATTGACGCTGATGTTAAATGACAGTGTTGATGCATATCTGGCTTGTCTTCAAAACATGGCCTCAAGGATGTCTTCCTGCTAAATATTGCCTTGCCTTGCCTTGGTCCTTCCTCATGACTGAGGATCGAATATCGCCGACACAGACACCAAGGCATTCCATCACGTCACGTCATGTGGACATTGAACAATCATCAACAGTAATCATCGATAAGTTTGGGCAAATAAGGCAATTTGTAGCGTATTTTAGTAACTGTATATAAAATAACAATATAATATCAAGTAGAATGAATGGATTATCTAGTTTCAATGCTTCGCACAGTTCTAATTGTTAGATGACGTAGAAACCAGAAACCTACGTGTGAATCAGCCTGTGAATGACGTAAGCCTAATTTCCATATGTTGCTGTTCCCCTTGCACTAGACTGCTAAAATTTTGCATGCCTAGGTTTAAGACACAAGGCTAATTCGTGTAAAAAGTTTTTTGTAAGCCCTAACGGTTAGCTACAATACATCCGTTATAGACAGACAGACAGACAGATGACAACGATGCCAAAGACGCTGTACAGCATAGCTGTAGCATGTCAAAAACAGTCACATAACACACAGTTTTTAGCTGTCTGTATGAACTTCCTTTAAAAATGACAATAACAAAAGACACCCACCGAAAGAATAAAACACTTTATGAATAGACTACAGTACATGGTGTTTTGTAAAAAAACAACCTCTTTTTCTTTCTTTCATAATTCACTCAAATGACGACCAATTTTCATGAAATTCTCACCAGTTGTAGGTAAAGAAATACTAATTCAAAATATTTTAACAAAATATGACAGTTGATCAAATATTAATATTAAATATTAGTCAGATGTGCTCATTTTAGTCATTTTTAGCCTCAAGTCGGGTCACGTTTCTGTACCTCAGCGACTCGCAGGTCTAAATGTGACAAAGAAATTCTGAACTAACATACTTCTACTTGTCTCTACTGCCCTTTTATTAATACGTTTGGTAATGTTTATGAACAGTGAAATAGCCATTAGTTTCTTATACTGCGATTAATTCATTAAAACATTACTCTAAAAAGAACTGGTTCATAACGTCAAAGAATAACATACTGTATGACAGGCAAAGATGTTGACCTAGAACTGACATAATATGCGGCTGTCTGCCTACACAAAACTGACCCCAACCTTTGACCCACTGAGTTGAAAAGTGGCAAGAGCAATGATAACCCAGGATCTGCAGAACCTATGCAACAGGGACAGCACAAAGCCATCCCACTTTGAAAAGTGCGACGGAAAAGCATCCACTTTCCGTTACCCTTTTTGATTCTGTGAAGCAATAAGATTGCACCAGATTGCACACAATTGCGACTATATTTTCCAACGTTTTCAGCGGGTGACACCTTCAAAGGGGTCAAGCCCCATCTCCAAAGTCTTCCCCTCGGTGCATATCCACTATTCCGCTCAGTCAAAGCCTCCACGACCACTGATAATTATGATAAGAGAGATGATGTCAAGTGAACTCACACTGCCGGTGTTCTTGCCTACGCTTGCTCTCTGAACCACGAGCTTCTTGTCTCCAAGCTGCATTCCGTTCAGCCCTGCACAAGCCTAGTACACAGCAACCAACATGTTACGTTATGCAACTTTACACATCATGCAGACATCACATCTAGTGGCATTGTGGCTGGGGAGAGGGCAGACGTAATCCCCCCTTTCCCTTAAATTTTGTGATGTGCTAAAATTGTCAGAAAATGTTTGTCCAAAAATGCATAATTTGCGGCTGAAAAATCCCCATTTTCCGAAAATTTAGGGGGAAAATTGATATTCTGAGCATGTGGGCAGAAATTTGCAAGTTTCTGTCAATATCTGCAGTGTCTGTCAGAAAATGCCCCACCTATTTTTTTAACCCACGCTGCTGATGATCATATCACAAATAAGCTACAAAGAATCACATGTATAAAAACTTGTATAGATTATATAATTCCTGCTAAATAAAATCCAGTATTGCCAACTGCTTCTTAAGGAAATAGCTACAAGTATATAGTCTTATAAACAAATCCAATAAGCATTTAGACATTAGATATAACCATACAACTGTTAAACTTAACATGCAAAACATTCATAACACCAATAAAAATTAAGAAGACTATAAAATTATTATTATTATTTAGAGCTGTCAAATATACGTGTTTACTCAATGCATTAACGCATTAATAAATTAACGGTGTGCGATAAAAAATATAATCCACATATGTAAATTTACTAAATTCGGTAAAACAGAAGTTCCAATATTCTGTTAAACTGTGGTTATTTAACAATCAAATAAATTTAAGTAATTAAACTTTTTTTGCTGTTTCATCACTACCATGAATAATAATAATATTCAGATGACAGGGCACGATTTGGTCCTTCATTTTTCAGGTATTGCAATTTCCAGTCATTGTTTTTTTGTGGTATGTCATTTTCAGGTCCTGCAAATTCAGTGCCGCCAGCAATATTAATGATGCGTTAATAACACGTTAACGCATGCAAACAACATAAAACCAAAAAAAAATACAAACATAACTTACATGCATACACAACGTAAGAAAAAAGCAAAAAAATTATTTTTTCATTAATCTCAATGTAAGATGCTACCTGATCGGTGACGTTTGGATCAAGATATTCGCAGAATGCAAATCCTTTTGACAGACCAGAGGCTGTGTCCATTACAAGATTGAATGACCGCAGTGGACCAAATGATGCTAACAGCTCCTTCACCTGACAACATGCAATCAGTACGTAAGTTCATGTTTTGCCGAGAAGTTGGATTACCTTTTTCTAATTCATTTCTATTAATCTGACATCCGCTAAGAACCGAATCTGATTAACTTGCTTCTTATCCGTAAATAAGAAAGTAAACTAAAAACCGATTAGAAAATTTCTAATCGCTAAAGATTAAGAGAATTAAGGCATATTATATATTCATTTGCATTGCAGATGTCTGGTGTTAATCAGTAATGCTCAGATTAACTTCGGTGTTAGCTGCCGTTTTCGATTATCTTTTGTCTTATCTGGTAAATAATCGGAAATGTTGGTTTTTAGAAAAAAGATAACAGCGAAGTCTAACTTCAGATCATGTTTGCGATTATCTTAGTATTCATTCTTTAGACGGAAAGTGTCGACCAAAGCATTAATCCTACTTCTCGACGAAACATGAACTCACGTAATGATACAACTGCAAAACACTACCTCAGTAATGTATCAGGTGATATTAAACGTGATATTTATGCATCAGTATCAACTTAGTCAAAATGCCCACTTCTAGGTGAAATTTATTATCAATATATGAATAGACAGCCCAAGAGGTTACTCAAACCATATGCCAAGTCTATCCCGCTGACAATGCTGCGATAACATTTGGCCAAGTTATTCCAAAGATAAACCAAGACTTGAGTAATAACGATAACTCGAGTTTCGAGTGTCACTTCACCTTGTGAGGCCTATGTTGTTAGTCAAACCCATGAAAAGTGTGTCTGTATAAAACATACATCTTAGTATGTCTATTCTAGCCTTGAAAACAGCAACACTATGTCTATTCACTGTGTACAGCTCTTACCTGGTCCTCGTTGAGGTAATTCGGTATGCAGCCCACAAAAATTTTATGCGGCGTATCCTGCACTATAGTTGAAACAATGCCTACAGCGCACACAGCAAATTGTTAATAACTGCACAGTAACAAAAATCCCAGCGGTCGCTAGGATAGCCGACCATACTGGTTGTCAGTGACCTTCAAGGTCATCCAAAATTGATGATTTTCATTTCATTTGACAGCCAATACCGACTTCTTATTAGTGACCAGTAGCAACTTAGGCCCTATCTCGCACCATTTAGCCGCAATAGCACATAACGTCCTTCAAGATCATTTAAGGTCAATGACTTCCATCTAATCTGACAGGGTGTATACCACTTTCTATTAGTGATTAATAGTAACCTAGCAGCGCCTGGTACTGACTAACCATCTGACTAGACTGTCAAGAATTGCGCAAGGCAAAGCTGTCTGTGGTTAAAGTGTGGCAAGCTGCGACACTTATAGCAATGATGTCAAAGTTGGCCAATAGCTATCAATCTACACCTAGACTAGGCCCTGGTCCACACTTCCAACAGCAAACTATCAGAGAATCCAATCCTGTGACCTTGACCTTTGACCTATAACTCTGAAAATCAATAGGGTTCAGTAACTATGATCTACTAAACCATATGAAGCAACACACAGCTAACTATTAAGTGATGAGAGGTGTCTACATACCGGGCACAGCAGTCGATGGGGCAGCGGTTTCACTCGTGATGCCTGGCAGCGCCTGGTACTCGCGTGGTCGTCGTAGCTTCAACAGCTGACCCTGGAAGTTGATGCCATCAAACGCCAACGCGTTTGTACACTCATCCACTGACCGAAACTAAACAACAACCAATGAAGATAACTAAGTAAGTAAAACATCAATTCACACACTGACACAGTGTGGCATGCCGTGGTGTAGCGGTAACGCATTTCATTCAGTTAACAAAGTTACTCTATGGTGGGCCAGGTTGGTACTTGGATGTGTGACTACCTGAGGGCAGGTAAACCATCTCGGTATGTAACCAGCCGCCTAGGTCAACTCAGCCTTCCATCCCTCCGGTGTAGGTGTACCGGCCTACCTGGCTGGGGTTAAGGCGGGGCACGTTCACCCGGTCGGGTGGCAGGTAACACTGTGTGATCCCATACGGCAGGTGACGCTTCGTAGCTCTGAGATGGGCTTCTTATGAAGAGCTATAGCATTAAACCATTTAACATCAACACCAAAAGGCCCCTAGTACAGTTTACAATAGTACTCAAAAAACATAATCACTGAAAACAGAAGGCAGCCACTAGAGGCAACATAAATTACTACTAACTACAAATGTTGAGCAACAAGTGACTGTTTCCAACTGCCAATGCTCTGTTCGTAACATAAAAACATTTAGTAAATTCTGTTATATTAACGTCATGCTATTCACATTATACAACTAATCTTTCAAGATTTCAAAAAAACAGCATAACTAGCACCCATTCCGTTACTTACTACGTCCTGTTAAGTAGAAGTGTCCCACAATCAGAGGGTTTTGAGGCCTAAGATATCTGCAAAAAAGCTCCTAGATAGCAAAGCTATTTGTTATGGACAAGATTTTGCTGTACCATAGTGCACGTTAGATGACCACAACATTAAATTAATATTTGTGTGCACATTTATAATTGCTTGATTGACTGTCAGTAAATGATTGTTTGCTGTGCTCTCTTGTGACAATTCAACCACTCTGTGCTCATTGGTAGGGCCCACAGTTTTCCCCAGAAAATTTTGCCAAATTCCGCAGGCCAGTTTGCAAAATTCCATGACTCACCGTGGCAAAATTGTCCAAATTTCGTGGCTTATTGCAGCCTTCCGTTTGTGAGTAAACTGAGTTTTAATTTGTTCAGAAACTTCAGTTATTGAAGGCTGGCATTGCACTAAATTATGCTAGCAACATGCAAAAAAATTCCAATTTTTTTCTTTCCAAAAGTCCAATCTGTCAAGTCGCATAGTGTCGATTGTGCCGTATTGCGATAGCTATTACTAGGACACACAGCTTTACCCAATTAGTTTGATTTTTTACGTGATATAGTTGGTGTGTAATTAGTAATTATTTTTTATGCCATCAAGCTAACAATCGTACTGATCGCTGTTTTTAGACATTTCTTTAAAATTCCAAGAAATTAGGCAAAAATATCAAAATTCTGTGGAAAAAGGCAAATTCCATGGCTTAGCTTGAAATTCAGCGGCCCACGGAAAAATGTGGGCCCTACACATTGGTATAAATTCAACCATTCTTGATGCATTCCAATAAATATCACAACTATCTCTGACATATCTGTACAATGGAATATTACTAAATAAAGAGCTGTCAAAGCATTAATTATTTTAATGCATTAAAGCACTGCGTTAATTTTTTTAACGCAGTGCTTTAATGCGTTAAAATAATAACGTTAATAACGCATCATTGATATTGCTGAAGTTGTAAGTGGACTACATCTAAAAGGTAACTGGAATGACGACGGACAAGCTCATGGTGGTGTTGCAGGCCCGTGAGATTAGTGATGGAAAAACAACAAAATAATTTTCAATTACTTGAATATTAATCGAACGTCAAATAAACGGAGTTTAATGAATCATAGAAACTCGTGTTCCACAAAATTTAGTAAGTTTACATATGTGCATTAATTTTTTTAACACACATTAAATCTTTAATGTGTTAACGTGTTAAGTTAATGCATTAATTCGACAGCTCTACTTAAATATACTACATAATTCTTGTAGTATTGCTACTACATTGTAATCTGACAATCGATAGCCGTGAGCAGCAGAAAGAGGCAACTGACCTCGAGGAAAGCAAAGTTCTTGTCGAGGTTGACCTGACATGAGATAATGGCATTGCCCTCACTGGTCGTCATGCCAGCCATGTTGATCTGATTGTTGAAGAAATCCTGCATTGCATCCTATATACAGAGCACATTATTTGTTATTACACACTGCAACAGCCCAGCTTCAGTCACCACCTCACCCTTCTTCAAAATAAGTGACAAATTCAGTATCATATGGTATGTGATGGTAGACACATGACGGCAGACTGGTGCAGATGTAGCATAAAACCAATTGCTCTGGCATGTTAAAAGGACTGACTACCATTCCAAGCGCACCAACTACAAGCTCGCCATCCTCACATACAAGATCCGCAATACAACAACTCCAGCCTACCTCAGCCATCACATCAGACCTCGAGAATCTACACATCACCTAAGTTCTTCAGCCACACTGCTGCTTCACAGACTGACTACTAGAACTCACTTTGCTGACCGCGCTTTAAGACGCTCTGTTCCTGCCATCTGGAATACGCTTAACACTGACACTTTTTATAGCTCTCTAGCTCTGTTCAAGCATAGTGTAGAAACGTTTCTCTTCCGTCAAACATTTAGGCCTAGCTCTAACTGTATGCCGTTTTCTGTTGCATTGGCTTGCATTATACAGGCACACCGCGATACACTGGCCCCGTATCTGTGGTCTCGCAGTGTAAAAACTGGTGTCTGGCTGAGGGCCTTGGGAAACAAAGATCAGCGCCACCCTATGGGCCGTAAAGCTCGGGAAGGACTTTACGTTTTTACTAACTGTATAGCACCAGTGCTGTAACTGTTCGTGCAGTGCAACTGTCCGTGCAGCACCTCTGAAGTCCTGGCACAATACAAATTAGTTTATTATTATTATTAGTTTATTACTATGACAACTCCAGGCTACTAAAGGATGGGTCTCAATGCTCAGTTCACTGTCGTGTCACAGTGGAGTACCTGGCATAATCTTTTGGCTAGATGTCAATGACTCTTTTAAATGCTTCAACGGATTCTGACTGGACTATGGATTCCGACAGTATGTTCCAGAATTATTATACAAATAGTGACATGCGTTGAGGTCATCACTGAAAAATTTTTGACCCAAAGTTCGTAAAATTTTATGTGGCGCATGCCTCAAGGATCGAGGGCAACATTTTACAAACTAAGGGGAAAAATTATCAACGATGATCGACATGCCAGTCACTACCTGTTTTGTTATACCTCAAAACCAAACAATTTTACAAGTCAGCATGTAAACAATTATAAAAAAACTGTGATGACTTCAACGTTAACAGCGCAACAGCGCGAGCAACAGTGAGTATTTGTTAACGTCATGTAATGCAATTTCGACCAATCGTACGCAAGTACTTTGCATTAAGGTATAACAAAAAATAATCACACCCCAGCAATTTGAAATTCCCCACCTTCTCCCAACACTTAGCAGCACTGTTCCCCATGTTCTAGTTACTGGTATCATGCATACAGACAGTGCAGAAATGAAATATACTGGTACAGCCATATGATAATACAAGCCAATGCAACAAAAAATGACAAAAACAATAAACCGTTTTCATTGATAAATTTTATCTCTAAAAATCCCCGACATTTCTCTGACATCTGTCAAATTCTCAGACATATCGAGGCCTTCCAGACACCCTGCACTTAATATGTTATTTGTGCTAATATCTAGTAATGCCGAAAGATACCTCTGTGACTCCAAACGGAATATTGCCCACGTAGAGGCGACGAGCTTGTCGGCTGATGGTGCTCCCAGCAAACGGAATATTTGTCGATGTGAGATGAACACCAATCCCAGCTGTCTGCATTGGTGGAGGCAAGCCCATTGTTGCTAAATGCACATAAAACAGATTGCAAGTATAATGACGTATCGAACATCACATTAGTGTTTTTAAAACAATGCAGACTAGTATTTTTATCCTGCTGCGTGCACGAGCCAGACAGCAGGAGGGCCGGGCCTAGATACTGCCTCGATGAAAAGGTGCATTTAAATGGAATAAATGGCAGTTTACTTATTTCCATAGATTATCCGTTCGTTAAATGAGGTTATGGTCAGTTTGTGGAATTCTTAATTACTAAAATATTCCAACCGGAGTGATTGATGTAAGCAACAAGCAATAGGCTGAAAAATCAACAAGCCAGGCAAAACCAAAAAACAGACTCCAAGTCTAATGGCTATGTAACAGACAAATGAGACAACATCGTGTGATCTCACAAGATCAAGCCCGTGATCTCATAGTCTTAAGTTCCATATTCTAACATTTGCTCGAAATAGACCGCTTATAAGAAACCACACAACTGTGAGTCTAATAGTCACTAATCTCATGCACGATAACTATCCACCTACCCCTCAGCGTCATTTCATATACAGACTAATACAATGGATCCCAAGGGAAAACGTGTGGGATTCTTGTGACAAGCATTATAATGAAACTGGGCATGTTTTCTGCCAATGGCACCTAAGCACTAAATATATCCAAGCATCATTCTATAATCACCAGAAACATAATAATAAAGACTCAAATCTTTTCTCCTCACCATTTGAAATTCCTCCTCCAGCTATCACTAAAACACAAACAGTAACATTAAGACATGTATTAGCTATTTTTGCACTCAACAATAAACAACCAGACACATATTCTTTACCTTCACCAAGTAGGTTGATGATCACGAGACAGGGCCTGCTTTTAGCCAAGATAACTCAAAAAGTTATGCCAAAAAATTCTTTTGACAGATTAAAAATGCTAAATGATTGAATGCTATAGTTTTTTTATACAAAATCAATATCAAGCTACAAAGCGTCACCTGCAATATGGGATCACACACTGTTAGCTGCCACCCAACACAGGTGAACGTGCCATGCCTTAACCCTGGCCAGATATGCTGATACTCGATTTACTTACTCCAAAGGGATAGAAGGCTGAGTTGACCTAGATGGCTGGTTACATACCGAGATGGTTTACCTGCAACCAGGCAGACACCCATCCAAGTAATATCCCGGCCCAGCATAGGCAACCTTTGTTGATCGAACACAATGTGTTACTACTACGTCACGCCACCAAATACGACTCAAGAAAGAAATAGTTAGATTTCAGCAGTGATCGATTTTCTTTTGCTGATTATCCACAATTCTTTGCTACAAGAAGATACGACTGATTACAGCATACAATTTTACGCTGTTTTTTTCAACTTCTGTCACTTTATAAGTCAAATATTATTATCCATACCAGTCATACAGCATACAACAACCCAGCTGCATTAATAGCAGTCTTGCACTAAAAGTACCTAGTGCCGAAATAAAAGTGACATTGTAATTATAGCACTACAAGAAATGTGAGCTAATGCTCACGAGATGCATGAAAGCCCATAGCAGTTCCGGTTCAGTAGTTAAGCTGAAAATTGGGGTGTTCATGCTAAGTCAATATACAAATACCAAATTCTCTATCTGGATCGCGTAATGACAGTTCCATGGCACCACCTTGTGAATAATATAGACTTGTGTCGCAGCCCAAAATCGCCAAAAAATCCATAAAACCCCCTATTTTAGCGTTCAAGGTCATTCAAGGTCACTGAATTCGGCGCCAATCGAGAGCCAATGTACGACTTCCTATTAGTGATTAATAGTAACCTAGGCCCTATCTTGCACTGTTACTGAGATACAGCGACTTATTGGCCAAAAATCGCAAATTTTGCCCCCCCCTCTCATTCAGCGCCCTCGTTCTGGGTGACTCTTTTCAAATTTATGCAAAAGCTTTACGGTTCCTGAAATTAGAGCCTTCCAAGCAAGCTTCCTAGTCTCAACTGGTGCCATCAGTTGCTACCCTGCTCCAATGGTGAAAAATCTGGTTCGCTGATGACAAATTTTTGAAGTTTTACAGTTGCAACCACAAAAAAAGTGCAAAGCGATCACATTTACATGTCTTTGGGGATAGATAGACTTTCACATGTTCGAGCAAGACAGTGCACTAGCACACCAAGCTTGCAAAATGGTTGCATTTTTGGATTGCGAAATGCCAGATTTCATGTTCCCATCTTGCTCAGTGCTGACACGATAAACATTTTTCATTAGCGAACCAGATTAAGTTTACCATCAAAGCAGGGCAGCAACTGACAGCACTAGTTAAGACAAGCAAGCTTGTACTCACGACACATTATGACGTCAGCATTACGTCGTGATTAGCAAAGAATATTTAATCAACTGCCATATTTTGTTATTTTGAATTAGTATTTCTTCAACTACAACTGGTAAAAATTTTGTGTAAATTGATAATTATTTGAGAAAATTATGAAAAAACAAAAGGGGTCCTTTTTATGAAACACCATGTATAATTACTGTATGCAGTAAAACAATGGCAGTAAACATACCATCAGCAGCCATCATAGGTGGCAGTCCGAGAGCAAGTGGATTGGCAACTGTAAACACAAACAACCTTACCATACTAACACTCACCCGGCTATAAATTACGTCAAAATAATCAACATCATCATGATCAACATCATTATAGCTAACACAAACCACTGCAATTATACACTCAATCACATTAGAGCAGCTCTATCGTTGAGAAAAATTAAATTAATGACTTATAAACTCAAATACAGGGTGGGCAAAAAAAACCGGACCTGTTTGAGTGTTGATAACTCAGCAATGGTTAGTGAAAGACATGTGACATGTCAAAAGTTTCAGAATGCTGTAAAGAATAAATGACAAATTTGCATAGTGAAGCATTTAAATATTCTTTGCCTAATTTGCGTAAGTCTTCACTATCCCTGAAATTAGGCATTTACCAGCACTCCCATGTGCCCGAGTTCATTGAACTCAAAAACTCACTGCCAAAAAGTCCAGATATAAATTCTGTGAATTATTCAGTGTGGGGCATTGCAACAGATAGCATGGTCACAAAATTTTAGTAGCTGACCAGCTAAAACGTGTGTGCTAATCGAATGCTGGGCTCAGCTGATCCTGATTACAATGATGCCAGCGATCGATCAGCTGCCTAAAAGGACTGATGACGGTTTTGAATGCAAAAGCTGGGCAACTGCCTATGTCGATTTTCATCTAAACTCAACGTATGTGTTACCGATTGTTGATATTTCACTGTATGCTGAATGAAAATGAACTTAAATTCATGTGTTACTGCCAATTTAGCATGATTTTAGGGGTGGGGCAGTTTTGTGTAAATCAGGCAAAGAATATTTAAATGGTAAGACATGCAAGTTGTACACTTTTCCTGTTAACAATTTTGAAACTTTTGGCATATTACGCACTTTTCCATCAACAAACATCGCTAAGTCATAAATGCTCAAATATCCATGTTAAATCCATATGTTACAGTTAAATTTGGCAGAATTTCGGGGATGACGAATAATTATGCAAATCAGGCAAAGAATATTTAAATGTTTTACTATGCAAATTTGTCGTTTATTTTAGCAGTATTCTGAAACTTTTGACGTATCACATGTCTTTCTACCACTAACCATCGCTGAGTTATCAACGCTCAAACAGGTCCGGTTCTTTTGGCCCATCCTGTATTTCCGAAGATAAAGATACTCAACACATGTTACATACAGTATGATCAATAATATCACGCACAAAATGTCTTGCTAAAATTATGTACCACAGACCATGAACACCGTACAGATTAACAATCTTTGCTGACTATAAAAGTTTTTCTCTTTTCATGATTTTTGCCAAAGAAAAAGATTCATGTTCACTGCATTATAACTATGATGTACTATGCATGTATTAAAAATTGCAAAAATTTGGGCCAATGTCAAATACACTGCAACCCAATAAAAAGGGACCATGATGTTATCGATCATAACCTAACGATTTTAATAATTTTTGGTACCAATATTCCTGACACAACTGGCCATCAAATGACCAGTTGAGTTCCTGCCTCATCAACGTGTTTCTGCATTATATGAGGAAAACTACTACTACAAACTATAACAAGAAATCTGAGCTAATGCTCATGAGACGTGCGAGAGCCCATGGCAGTTCCTGTTCGCAGTTAATCTTGGTCTGTCTCCATCTGTTTCGTTGCAACTCACTCTTTTGTAGCCATATATTGCCAAAAAAATCACTTAAAATTAATATTTTGGGGGTTCAAGGTCATTCAAGGTCATCGATGTTGACATTTCTAAGAATGTCACCAGTGCTTGTTATGATAAGCAGCATGTCTGTGCCTATCTGCAACCATTTTCTCGCTAGACAAGACAACAGCAGATAAATAAACACTTTTTAGAAGGGTACCCCTTTTTGACACCCACGTGCGCAGGCCTCTTTGAATCTAGAGGCTCTGAACTTGGACTGTTGACATCTACATACAATGCTAAAAATTTCATACACAGGTTGTCTTGGTCTATCTCTAGCCATTTCGCCACAATTCACTCTTAAAATACGTGTCGCAGCCCAAAATCGTGAAAAATTCACTAAAACCCCCTATTTTGGGAGTTCAAGGTCATTCAAGGTCATCGATGTTGACATTTCTAAAAAGCTCATTGCCAATGCTTGTTACGATAGGTAGCATGTCTGTGCCTATCTGCAACCATTTTTACGCGCGAAAGCAGCTATGCTTTCAGCGCGTCTTAGCTATCGCAATTCTGTCCGTCTGTCTGTCACACGGGTGGATCAGGCAAAAACGGCCCAAGCTAGGATCTCCAAATTTTCACCATTGGCTGCCTGGAAGACTCTAGTTTCAGGAACCGTAAAGTTTTTTCGTAAACTTGAAGGGGGTCACCCCAAACGAGGTCTCTAAATGAGAGGGGGGTGGTCAAAATTTGCGATTTTTGGCCAATAACTCGCTGTATCTCAGTAACGGTGCGAGATAAGGCCTAGGTTACTATTAATCGCCAATAGGAAATCGTATACTGG
>Ga0056128_1006340_pt1 | contig 14931 bp, 12 predicted proteins | sample WorMetLIZISLAND2_FD_71113 | JGI IMG/M metagenome (GOLD analysis project Ga0056128, IMG submission 71113) | Marine gutless worms symbiont microbial communities from Max Planck institute for Marine Microbiology, Germany - Olavius geniculatus... ...
GTTACCATTGCGTTAAAGGGGGCATAAGGGAACCGCTGGCAAAGTGAATATGGTGACGCCACCTGGCGAATAACATTGCCTTGGCAGAGGTACCTGCAGGCTATGACTGCTTTCTAGTTTATACATTTGTTCGTCACATGTCAAGGCCAAGTGTGAATGGAGACAGGTTTGAGCATTTACGTCTGAATAATATGAATACATCACGGATCATTTCTAGCCAGTTGAAAAAAGCCTCGTACATACTCAGTGTGTTAGTAGAAAGCCTCAGATTCAGCTCACTGATGTTGAGCATGTTACAAGTGACTATACAATGTACATGTATTAATATTATTATTATAAGCGAGCTAAAAAGCTTTGAGATTGCATCTGTAGGTAGGCATGGTGTGTGTGCTGATTTGAAAATAGTGTTTAGGCATAAGTCTACCTTAATAGGCAGCTACGGTATCCACAGCTGACGTTGCCCTTTCTTTTGTTACTGAAAACTTTGAGTCCGTCATTGCTGCATGGCGTTATTAACGTCGTCCGTAGTAACTGTATTAACTGGTAATGATTTTCAATCATGTTTCGACTCGGTGGCCCAGTGACTGAATAATTTTGTTTTTTCCCCAGCTGTAGTGGTCAGAAGGTTAACCAAGCAACCCCATCTCTCAGCCATAATCCAGTCAAGGCGCTTGTCCCTGTTCGGACACATTGCACGAATGCCTGATGAAACAGATGCAAAACAGATCTTAACAGCTTCCCCCGCAGGAAACTGGAGGAGACCACTGGGACGTCCTCGTGTTACATGGATGAAAACCATTCAGCAGGATCTGAAATCCAGCGACCTCAATATGGACGACGCAGTTGACCTGGCGCAGAACCGTCCACTCTGGAGATTGATGTCTACGTTCGGCGCTATGCACTCTTAGTGGTGCTTGCCAGAAATGATGATGATGATGATGTATTGGTTGAAATATGCCGGTCGCTGTGAGATGAGGTTGTGGGATTGCTGTGAACTGTCAGGGTGCACGAAGGGAATCGGCTCAGAGCTGAGCTGAGTGTGGCGCGGATGGCTGAGAGAGCAGCTCGCGAGAAATATCAGGACTTCATGCGTACTAGCTCCATGTACGGGGTGAGTGTTGATGATGAAGGACGAATTAACTTTAGCGTGGCGTTAAGTCCTAAGACTAAAAGGACACGTAACAATAAGTTTAAACAGTGAAGTCGCGTAATAGTAGTCAGTGCAATGAGACGTTCTTAGTCATGAGCTTTATTACAGCCTCTGAGAGTTCTTTATGATTTCAAAGCGGAACTGAGCTGAAAACAACGTGGTGTAAAATTAAAGTATATGCGGTGTTTCATAAAAAAAGGATCCCTCTTTTGTTTTTTTTTCATAATTTGCTCAAATGATGAGCAATATGGATGAAATTTTTACCAGTTGTAGCTGAAGAACTGGTGCTGGTGAACTGGTGCTGCCAGTTGCTACTCTGCTTCGATGGTGAAAAATCTGCTTCGTTGGTGACAAATATTTGAAGTTTTTCAGTTGCAGCCACAGAAAAAGTGCAAAGCGATCGAGTTTACGTGTCTGTGGGGATAGTTGATCTTTCACATGTTCGAGCAAGACAGTGTACTAGCACACCGAGCTTGCAAGATGTTTGAGTTTTTGGATCACGAGATGCCTGAGTTCATGTTTCCATGTTACTCAGTGCTGACACGATAAGCATTTTTCATTAGCGAACCAGATTAAGTCCACCATCAATACAGGGTAGCAACTGACAGCACCAGTTGAGACTAGCAAGTTTGTACTCGTGACACTTTATGACATCAGCGTTACATCACGACTAGCAAAGAATATTTAATCAACTGCCATATTTTATCAAAATATTTTGAATTAGTATTTCTTCAGCTACAACTGGTAAAAATTTCATCAAATTGCTCATCATTTGAGTGAATTATGAAAAAAACAAAAAGGGGTCCTTTTTTATGAAACAACGTGTATATTTGATAAACTTTTATGTCATTAATGAAAGTGATAAAGGATTTTTTTTATAAATGAGGTTTTTAATGATACAAGTGACAATCCACTGATTCTGGTGAAAGGGAGTCACGACCCTTCCGTGAGGAGCCAGAGACACTTCTCTATTTTAATTATAGCACTTAGTTCTGCACTTGGACATTCTTCATGGTTTTTTTACGCACTCAGCACTGCCGTCATGTCCACAACAACTACTGGTCAGGAGTCTTCAACTTGTTGAAGTTCGACCATACGCCGAAGAAGAAGAGACACTTTTTGTGTGCATTTGTCTGAAAAGGCCGTCTCTGAAATGATCTATGCTGTGTCAGGCTGGACGCCTACTCACTCACTCACTAAAACCTGTAATATTCACAGAAATATTGGCCAGTTTAACAATAATATTTCAGTTAGAAGTGGTCGGTTGTAGATAGTTTTTGCTGATGACATTTTTTGCGTGTTTTGGTAGAACCTTGTTGTTTCTGCGCCGACGTCGGACATCGTCGCCGACATTCGTGCGTCTTCTGCAAACGTGGGAGCAGAGTACCAGCTGCAAGCTAGCGAGCTTCATGACTACGTGCCGACAGATCACACTGAGCTAGGCGAGGTCTTACCGGCAGCCGATGTGGACACCATCTCACAAGCCATCGAGAAAGAACGGTCAGTGCCATGATCATTGTGACAGCGATAACAAACAATTCTCAGTCATTTGCGTCAGCGGCATCATTTGCGGGTTAAAAAAGTTGATCGGATAGGAAGTTGCAATTTTTCGACTGTGCAAATTTTGGACGATTTCTGATAGACGGGCACAGCAAATTTTGGACAGAAAAGATGAGTGCTTAAAATTTCAACTTTGTTTTTTGTTTTTTTCAAAAATGGGTTTTCGGCCTCAAATTTGGCATTTTCTTCACGTAAAATTTCCAATGAGAAGATTTTTTGCAACACTTTTCTTACCGCCCAAAATTTAGGGGTGGGGCAACTGCTTAGCGCCCAGCCTGCCCTTTGCCACAATGTCACTGATTTTTATGCAGATGAACCACAAGGGTTCAGTGTATCTGTGAAGTATAGTAACACGGCATAATTAACTACTGAACTTTAAACCAAATATTTACTTTTTACATCGTTTCGGAAGATACGGCAAGCAAGAGTATACGATATACCGCCAGCGATATGCGGAAATTTTTTGGAAACTTTTGACAATGTATGTGCTAACATGGTAAGATGAGAAATGGCAATTTTAGTGATGTTCATAGCTTTTATGAGAACTTCTTATGTCTATGACTTCTTACTGTCTGAGTTGGTTTGGTGATGCAGCGGTTAAGATGCTGGACTTGCAATCAAGAGGTTGTGGGTTTGACTTTGGGTCGGGTCACTAGCAAGTGGTTAATGCTTAGATGGTGTGCAGGTAAACCATCTTCGTATATAGCCAACACCAAGGTCCACTCAGTTTTTCATCCCTCTAAATGTAAAAGGTAAAGGGAGCCATGCCCCAGCTGGGGCGTAGGCGGGGTGCTCATCTCCCACTCGCGGCCGTTGAGCCCGTAGGAGGATAAACCACTTGAGTCAGTGACACGTGGCCAGTGCGATGCCAGACCTACGGTTACCTTCCCAGCCTCGGGGCATCACCGCCCTTTGACCGGTACCAAATTATACTGCTTGGTGACGGAGGCATATGTGTGTGAACAACTTGCCTAAGGTCGTTACCCGGCAGTGTCCCGGTGTGGAGTCGAACCTGCACCCCTGAGTGACCTCAGGATTACAAGTCCAGCACGTACCGTTAGACTACTGAGCCACAGCATCCCTCTGGGGTAGGTAAATTGACTACTGGCCTGTGTTGAGGCGAGTTGCACTCGCCTGCGTTGGTGATGCACCGTAGCTTTGAGATGGGTTTTCCATGAAAAGCTATGCCCTTACTTAAACCCTTTTAAAATGCTATCATTGAGATTGTGTTGTTGCTTTTCCAGCGTTGAATACTTGGAGAAAAGCAAGCACTTGCAGGAACAGCTGAAGGAGTTGCGGTCCGAGATTGAGGTGCTAAAAGTTGATGAGAAGCAGTCTCGTATGGATGAAATTCACGATCAGAATGTCTTGCATGGCAGCGGCAAATACACAACAATCGGCCGGGTTGGTTTTCTAAAAATTATCTGATATTATTCGCTTCACACCACAGATAAGCTTTATTGTCATAATTATGACATTTATTAGTTATATTGCTGTTGCGTTTTGTTGACTGCTGATGCCTTTACGCAGACTCATCAAAACACAACCTTTTATTTAAATAGTTTGTTGATGTTTTGCTGCCTTCGTCGGAACAACTGTGCACCAGGTGTCGCTGCGGCTGACAGTAAGTAGTCATGGATGTGTGGAAGTTCATCGACTTGTCTTGTTCTTTCATGATGTGTACTGCTTCTTTGATTCACCGTTGGTTGTTGCTTTCTCTGTCGATCACCTTGGCGTGGTCCCAGTCTGTGACGTGGTTGAGAGAGATGGTGTGGTCTGTGACTGCTGTCTTGTTTTGCTCTCTTGCGGCGGATATACTGGTGCTGGGATCATACCCTTCCTTGCCTTGCCTTGGAGTAGTCCGTCGATTACGACGATGACGCTGTGCTAGAGGTCAGTCGGGTGTGGCTTTGGAGGTGGCTACGAAGCCCGAAGTCTGATGCACAGACTCTGCCACAGATGTGACAAGTGGCACCGGAAGAAGAAGTAGATGCTGCGTGTCTACGAGCACGTCGGCTTTCAGCATCAGCAGCATAATTGGAGCGAAAGATGGTCAAACCCTGATTGAACGTGGTACGCCAGGTATCGCGGTCAGAGGCAAGGACTTCTAGTTGCTCGGGCGGTATGCCGCACTTCTTAAGTTGGATCATACCATAAGTCGTATCAATATCCATGTTTTGGAGACCAGTGCAGAATAACAATCGTGGAGCAACCAGCTAATTAGGGTTAGCGGGAAAATATAGGGGAGCACTTTCGAGGCCTGAAGGGCTGCTGTGAACTCCCTCAGCAGGATTCAGGGCCCGGAATAAAGAGACTGTTATTGATTGATCGGTCATCTGTTGTCGTTGTTGATTTTTTTGTTCAGTCTCGGAGCACATCAACCAAAGCTCGCATTCAGTTCTACGAAGACCTCTGAGTTACTGATTCGCCGCAGCCGTTGTCCGTACCAATCAATCCGTGTTCAGCTGAGAGCATCATTGCTGCGTGTCCATCTTATTAACAGTCAGCTGTGCCTTTGTGTCTTGCCAGAGTCGAGCTTTTGTACTAGTTTCGACCGAGTGAGTTTACTGCTGTTTTGTTGTTTCCACTGCTGTTGTTTGCAGTCTGGGTAGGGCAGCTGGCAATCTTTAAACATACCTTAAAACCTTTAGTAGAAGCTGGGTCTTTTATATAAGCTAGGTCTTTAATACAGCCCAGTGGATCTGGATTGCTTGTTTCAACATTAGAACAAGAGGGTGCGGCCGTAGGGGGCCGCCCGCTATGGGGCCGTCCTTGCAGTATCTTTACTATGGGAATTTCATTTTCCGTACGAGTTAAGGCTCACGTACCTAAACGATACGTAAAAAGTAGGCATGGGACAGACGGACAGGATCGATACATGATGTGGCCTCCTTCTAGGAAGGACGGTTCCATAATAAGCCAGGTGTTTAATATAATCTTGGTATCCACCCTCGCACTGTTGGTGACAGTATGTCTTTTAGGCTTAAATCAACATTTTAGGCTGCAGAGATGTTAGTTGTGGGTTTGTAGCACATATTGTTTCAACAAAAATTGAAATATAAACATGTTCTTATAGTGTCCACGTGTGTCTGGAGTTCTAGTTCATTTGTTCTAATCCGATAAAAGTCGGAGGCCTGTAATTTGGGTTTTTTTGTATGCATTCTTGGGGAACCTGTGGGAACATCAGCTAACCCACATAAACTCAGACACAGGCAGCAAATTTTGAGTTATGCATGGCTTTAGTGCTTTCGCACCCGACCTAAATTTTCTGCTCAGCATGTTGATGTTTTTTGTAGGGTTAGAACAATACCAAAAAAGCTACCCAATGTCCAATATTATTGGGTCCTGCCAATACCAATACCCAATGCCAATACCGATATTGGCTTCCTGCCACGTTTCCTGCTACAGTTAGACATGAGAAGTGAAGTGTGTTGTGCTAACCGAACCGTGCTAGCCCAATGCTGTTAACTATGCATTAGGATCTGTTTGATCTGCTTTGCCAGCACCTGCACTCAGCCCACCATTCAAGGGTGCAATGTCCTTTCACTCTCTGTCCATTGCCTCTCAGGCTGTGGCCGTGCCATGACTTAGTACACGCTATATCAGGAATGCCGCAGTGAACAGAGATCGCTGACGTTGATAACAACAGTAGCCCTTCACTTCCAAGTTCCTGCTTCCGAACCAGTGTGAGACGTAATAGTATGCCCGTTTTCCATTAGCTTGTGCACGTGCGGGCGACGGCATTAGGAGGAGGGGGGATAATTTAACAGTGGCATGCTACATGCTGACCACTGTACAATGTCCATGTATAGTGTGCATAGTCTCCCCCCTTCCCTAATGGACGTCGCCATTCTCCTGTAATGGTTGTTGCTTATCTAGTGACGGGTGCAGCGCCAACTACTGCACCACTCAGACAGCAGTCGGTGGCAGGTGGAGGGTGGCCAATGGGCACTTAGAAGTTATTGGGTGGTATGGTATTGGATACCTTAAAAAAACATAAAGTCCTTCCCGAGCCTTACGGCCCATAGGGCGGCGCTGTTTCCTAAGGCCGTCAGCGAGGCACCAGTTTTTACACTGCGAGACCACGGATACGGAGCCACTGTATCACGCAGTGTGCCTGTTTACGTCCCAGCAGTGAAGCCGGTACCAGATTATACTGCTTGGTGACAGAGGCACGTGTGTGAACAACTTGCCTAAGGTCGTTACCCGGCAGTGTCCCGGTGCGAAGTCGAACCTGCGCCTCTGAGTTACCTCAGGATTACAAGTCCGACACGTTACCATTAGACTACAAAGCCACATTGTTGACTACCACAGCCCAGAAAAGTATTGCCCAGTACCCAGTAAAACCCAGTACTAGCGAATATTGGGCAATATCGTTCTAACCCTAATTTTTTGTGACTCGTTTAAGCAAATTGATGTTGAGTCCCAGCTTAGTGCATCACATTGATATTTTTGGCTTGGCATGTTTTCACTGTTTTTTTCTGCTTCACATCTCTTTCTGCTGCGTTTTTTGTTAACTTAACTGAAGTTAACAAGCCAGCTGTATTCGTACCGCCATTTTGCATGATCAAGAGTTCCAGACCCAGCTGTTGTTGACACACTACTGGAATGTGGTTAATTTTTATTACATTTAGCTCATCAGTTTTTATGCCTCTGCCAATGTAGTGGCCAGAGGCATTATTTTGTCAGAGTGTTCGTGCGCGAGTCCCAAACAAACATTGTTAGCAAGATATCTTTGGTATTTGTTGACAGAATTTGACCTAACATTTACTACTAACGGACTTTGGGGCGAAGATGAACGTGTCAAATTTTGGGGTCAAGGGTCAAGGTCATGATCGGGTCAAATATGCCCCAAGATGCACTTTTTGGCCTTGCAGTTGTCATATGTGTTGGTGGAGTTATAACAGTCGACGGAGTCGTACTTGCCATCTAGTTTTTTGCTTTGTTTGTCATTGGCGAACTGTTAACACACTAATCCCTGCGTCAGTCCTCATCTGTTGGAGTGTCGACACTTTGAAAACTGTAGGTACATGTATTCACAGGATCATGCATGTCTTTTGTAATATTTGTAATAAGTGTAATAAGTGTATGCACATAACTTGATATTTAAGGAGTCCAGGGTACTCTACATGGTGTTCAAATAACTCGGGTAAATGACAGTAAATGTGCTAAATTTTGTTCAAATATTTTGAATTAGTATTTCCTTGGCTACAGGTAGTAAAAAATTTAATGCATATTAATTGTCATTCGACTGGGTTATCGAAGAAATATAAAGGATGCATTTTTTTATTTGAACACGATGTATAATTGCTGCTATTGTATAGTCGCTTCTTCGTGTACATTTGTATAGGCTATGCGAATAGTTTTTTTTGTATTTAGTAGTGTGCTACTGAGAGTAAATGATTTTACCTCAGTTATTATTGGTGCTGTAATTATATATACTATGTCCAGTAAAAAATAAACCCCTGAACATTTGTTATTGATATTCAACAATTAATAACTTTGCTAAGAAACAATGTTTTGCAACAAAATTTGGTGGTCGTTTCAGCAATTTATTGCGGATTAAGTGTATGAAGTTATACATAAATTTGTTCAGATTTGACATTTCTATTGTACAATGTCTAGGGGTTTACTTTTTTGCCGGACACAGTGTAGATACTGTCTGTTACCTTCGCTTCCTGCTGCATTTTTTAGGGTGCATTAAACATTGGTGTCTAGCAGATAGCTGAAACTGTTTTTATCATGTTGCATGAGTTGGTCTTTTTGCAGTCAAAGCAGACTAATGCTGATGACACACAGTCAAGAAACTTGTACAAAAACCTGCACAAGTTTCTGCAAGTTTTTTAGATCAAATTTTGGTGCATATTCTTGTAAAGTCAGACTTTTGTCACCTATGTGCATCTGCTACCTTCAAGTTAAACAATTATATGTAACAGGCCTTCCTGGGCATTATGATGTGTTAACAAATTTTTTTGCCCTGTTTTTTCATAACTGGTGGCGTGGCGTAGTTGGTAACACGTTTCGGCTGAAACGAAGTTACTCTACACCGGGCCTGGTTAGTACTGCGATGAGTGACTGCCTGTGGGCAGGTAAACCATCTCGGTGCGAAGCCTGCCAGCTAGGTCGACTCAGCCTTCTACTCTCCGCGGGACGGTAAAATGAGTAGTAACTCATTTACATGGGTTACAGAAGGTGGGGACCTTGGTACAGCTGACTGGGGTTGCCTAGCCGGTCGCTGCGCCAGCCTGTGTCTGCAGGCTGCACACGGTGGCCATGCGGCAGGCAGCTCTGGTTAGTGACGAAAGCGCATTAGAGGCGTGTTTGCGACGATGTGCTATACAAATTGACGACCTTTATCTTTACCTTTTTCCACCTCTTGAAAATCTGTCCTCCGTTTTCTATATTTTCTATCTTCTAAAATTTTGTCTGTTGGTTCTCCATTTTTGGTCCTCCATTTTAAGACCATTTTTGTTCGTGGGTGTGTGCTTTGTTCACACTGTAGACGCAAATGTGTAATTCAGTGTTGTGTTCCTTTGTTAATGCGTTATATCTGCTTGCATAAATTTATGTCCCATTGCTTGTGTAGAGTAAGCATAAATTTATACCGTGTTAGTATTGTTTTTGTTATTTTTCAGACTAACCGTCTGATATTACAGTCAGTGTCTGCGTACACTTGCATGTAAGGTTGGAAATTTTTCTAAAATTTCACATTTATCATGAGTTAAACTTCGATGTGAGTTATTATTTTCAAGTTAAGTATTACAAAATTTTTCTGTGTAGTGTAATTTCGATAAATACAATGTTTTGGTCGCCATTTTGAGTGCGGCAATTTATATAGTTTGACTTCTGTGTTATTTTCATGACTGCTGGATTCTAGTTATTTTGCATTTACGTTATGTCCCAACAGAATGCAGAAAATAACAAAAATAACATTGCCGATACCCAAGTTTCACTACCACTGACCCAGTAATAGCACCATTTATCATTATTATTCACTTTCTGTCTAAACTTTTTGGTGACTTATTATCTCTGGCTATAGCAACGAAGCTAGTCAGAAACTGAGCAATTTGTCAGCCCCATAGCTTAGAGAAATAAGTTTTTGTCAGGGCTGTCATGAAGATTTTTTTACAACATAATGCCTACTGCTGCCTACAAATGCGGTCAAATGTCATATTATAATTGGTCGTCTTTGCCTGCTTTGTCGTCTTCATGGAGTCTCTGCCTTGCTAGGGAAATGAGTCCATAGCTTCAGCCTCGCGTAGCCTACGTCGCTGGACTCACGGATCAATGCGCATGGGGTTCCGTGAGTGACCTTCACGCTTGTGTAGGGTTCCACGGCAGCAAAAAAGTTGAAAAACACTGGCGTAGGTGGTTGGTGTCGACTCGTAACTTTCAGGTTGCGGTTCGATTCTCACTGCCGTCATTTGCAAGCAGTGGCGGATCCAGAAATTTGCATAGTTCTTCAGAAAATTTTTGAAATTTTTATGCAAACATAGTGCATTTTCGTGCAAAATTTTCGCCTGTTTTAAGATGCATTCGGTCAATAGGGGGGACCGCCCCCGCCCCCTTGAATCCGCCACTGTTTGCAAGCAACCTTGAGCAAGTTGCTAACCTACTGTGTGTTCAGGTCAACTCAGCCTTCTACCCTCCGTGGGACGGGAAATGAGTAGAGGCTTACGGCTACGGGGTGAAGTTTTAGTGTGGCTGATAAAGGGCGATGGTATGTCTTCTAGCTAGACCAAAATCTACCATATGACCCTGCTGCACCCCTATACTTTTCTGGTAGGATATACAACATACTTCAAAATGCTGCTTGTCTGCCTCGGATCTGTTGTGGCTTAAGGGAGATAATACAGGGTGGTTCAAAAACACTAGAAAGATCTCCAAAATGTGCTGTAACTCAGCCTGTATATGAGATAGGTCTTAGATTCTTGCAGCAAACAGGGGGTTTTCAGGTTTAAGGAATTAAATGGTAACATTTAAATTTTACACTGACCGACTGCGGTTACCTTGGTAACAAAATTTAGGAAATTTTGACAAAATTGCCATATCTCGGCTTGTATGCGAGATAGGTGCCAGATTCTTGCACAAAATAGGGTGTTTTTAAGATCAGGCAATTGAATGATGTCATTTAAATTTTACACTAATATACCCTGGTTGCCACGGTAACAAAATTTGGGAAATTTTGGCCAAAAAATTGCCATACCTCAGCTTTTATAAAAGATATGTTGCAGATTATTTGCATCAAACAGGGTGTTTCCAAGGTCAAGCACTTCTGAGCAACGGTATTGCGGTAAAACTAAAAAGCGCTATTTTCATATATCGTTGCCTCTCTATTTTAATATTCTTTGAGACATGTGTTTTGTAAACAAATATGTATGGATGTATAAAAATACAGTCTAAAAGTCTGTATTAACATTTTGCTTTAGATTTAGATCTGCATACATTGCGGATTTTGTTGTGAGGGTTTTCATAGGTTCATCTGCAGTTTGCTGAAATTCTGACAAAATGCTAGCGAATATTGGCAAGTTTGCTGGTTTTCTGACCCTCACTAGTGTGACGGTATTGGCTATTTTTCTGCGATATTATCGCAGAAAAACCGGAGTTAAGTCTGTTGCTGTAGATTTTGAGGTAATTCATACATTTACTATTTATATAGTAACATTGGATTTTGATGCATTTTGGTATTAAATTGGTGTACCATAGTAATTATTTTCTGCTCATTAGCAGTGTGTTTTTTATTACGCCGTGTCTAGAGAGCCGACAGTCGGCTCTCTAGGACACAGCCTAGAGAGCCGACTGTCGGCCCTCGTACTAGAGGGCCGACAGTTGACCGTACACTGTATACACTGTCGTAAGAGACTGCCTACAGCAGGCAGTATGGTACTGCCGCTGCAGACAGGCGCCCTCATGGCAGCTAGCCACTGATGAGGTCAACCTTAGCAAGGTACAATGCCAAGGTATCACGCCTTCATACCAGTCAGCCAGTCAAGCCTGGCCTCACTACATTTGAACTCATAACCAATTTGGCAACCTTAATTTGGGTGTACATCTGTGGCTACATAATTGTATGAAATATCCTTAAATTTACATGCTAAAAATTTAATAGCGAACAAAACCGAATAAGCTGCAATAACTAACCATAACCATAACTCTTAACACTAATCCTAACCCCAACACTAGTCTTAAACCCTAATCTATCATAAGGTAAACACTAACCATAAACACTAGCGCCACTTATCTAATCTATGCCTAATGCTGGTAACTGCTGCTGTCGGCTCTCTAGGCTGCGTACTAGAGGGCAATGTGTAAGGCTCTCTAGGACACAGCCTAGAGAGCCGACTGTCGGCTCTCTAGACACTTTGTTTTTATTAACATTATATTATGCAAATCTTCTAGAGAATTTTTTTGTGTATCTTGTATATCTCGTAGATCTGTGGAGCATGTAAGGAAGCTTATCAGCGTAAAATGCTTCATTAAATGAAGACATCACATATGTCAAATTTGTGGGAAGGCACATTGGACAGCTACTTCACATTGCCAACTAGTGTTGTTACGGTTATCGAAATCAGTACCGAAACCGGGTTTTTTTTAGCAATATCGAACCATATCGAAACCACAGTTTTAGGCTGTTTACGGTTTCGGTTTTTTGGTTTTCGAAATGACGCAGCTGTCATGTCTAGTGCCGAGAACGTTAGGCTTAATAGTATGCCGCAGTGAGACGAGCGGCCGCAGCGGTGAGGTGACTCTTCTCACCCGCTTCTCTCTCGCCGCAGGTGTTATCAGCTGTGATCGTCGGTGGCGCTGTACCCCATGTGTGAGGAGGAGGGTGAGGCTTGAATGAATGGAGTAGTGTGCGTACAGGTAAGACAGACGGCCATCTCGTTGGCGACTAGCTAATTAGTGCCAGTGTCACTCAGAGAAGCAGTGTTTGCTTAATACAGTCAAACTGTATTGAGTCTACCTTATTATGTGATGGGGGCTACAGAGCATTTGTGTTTTTTATTTTTGTCCATGTGACGTCATTTATATGGACAACTCCTAAAATGTTTTACTTTTTTGTGCTACATGTGTATTATGCAAGTGATTACAACTTTATAGAGAATTTTATAATTTTTTCCGATCAATAGTTGTTTTGGCATTAATATGCCTTTGATCAACTTAATTGCATTAATTAATAGTCAAAAATAATACATGTTATTATAAAGCGTTTCATTATGGATAATGTACAGCCTGGATTAGCTGGACAGTGGACAGTATAATTGTGAATTGAATGTAGTGCTTTTAAATGAATTTTGTAGCAAACTGTTTGTGATGGAGTTAACGTCGTTGACCAAAAAGTGCATATATCTAGCAGACGACAGCAGAAACCTGGTGTATTGCCCGGGATTTTGCTGACAAAGATTCGTATATTCTTTGCTTCACAGACAGGCACTTCGAAGGTACTTTGACTAAATGCTTAACATGCAGGAAATATTTTTTTATCTGTATTTGTACTGAGCTTTTTATTTGTCAGTACTTTGTACATTATTTATTTTTTTGTTGCTTTGTGGAGAAATAAGTATATTCTGTTGACACCAGTGAAATGATGAAATGTGTGTCAATCATCATCAAGCGTGTGCCCTGAGCTGGAGTGTATCGGTTTCCATGAGGTGCTTCCAGTGTTCTTGATTCTGGGCGTAGCTCCCAGGGTACGATTCTCTGTTAACACTCATGGAAAAGTTATGGCTGTAAAGTTCCCCTGATGTCTAGCCGGGAACATGCAGGGTAGATGGCTGACCGGGTACAGAGTTTATCAAAGCTATCTGTAGCCGCCCATGACTAGCCATCCAGTCCGGTTTGAGGTTGGAGTTCCGATCTCCTAGGTGGATTTGCCTCAATAGGCTAAGCGAGCACCACCTGCCTCGGTTTAAAATCAGAGTTTGCCTAGCTTCTCCTAGGCACTGTTGGTCCGCGACACCTTCTTTATCCGGTGCTACCCTCTTTCGAGGGTGTTCCCCTATCCACCACCTGGGAACGCATGTGGCCGCCGTAGTGCCCCAGCCGGTCAGCTGACTGCCACTAAGCTGACCACCACAATCAAGACTTTGAGTGATCCGGTGTTTCGTATTTTGTACATTTTTGGACACTTGCCACATTTATCATTTTGTATTTCCTAGTTTAGTGTTTTGTGTGCAGCGTTTTGCCGACATTCTTGCTGCGGAGGCAGATAAGCAAAATGTTGAAGTCGAACTTGTTGACCTCAGCAATTGTGAACCCGAAGATGATCTAATTCTTACGGTACATTCAGCATCTCTGGCTACTCCTGTTGTTTTGTGGATAGCAGGGCTGCTTATTAGCGATGCCATTTGTTTTAGGGATTCATTTCTTTAATGTAAGTTATTGCTTTGCTGATTAGATTTTGATAATTTATAAAACCAACTGTATCTCAAGATGGAGCCTTTAAGAGGTGGATATGACAGCTGCATTCAAACGAAGTGGTTGCAAAGTTTGTTGACAGTCGACACCATCCTACCTTCACCATCCTACCGTTTTCGTCTGTTGACCAAGCTACTACAACAACAACAACAACAAACCAAGTGTGTTACTTACATTATAAGTAGGGTTTTCTGTGGTAAATTTTGCCAAGTTCTACGGGCCAGTTTGCAAAGGAAATTATCAATCTTTTTTTCAAAAGTGCAATTTGTAAATTAGTCGCATTGTGTTAATTTACAATTGTGCCATATACGATGGTAATTATTAGTAGGGATGCAGTTGTAGGCAGTTCAGTTTGATTTTTTTGTGATATAGTTAGTTTAAAGCCAACAATAATACTAAGCATCGGTCATTTCTTAATTTTTGTAAAATTCCGTGGAATTCCGTGGCAATATCAAAATTCCACGAAAAAGGGCAAATTCCGCAGCTCAGCTCAAAATTTTGCGGCTCGAAGAAAACTTGGGCCAAATTCACAAAACATCTTAGGACAATTTTTAGGACAATTTTATGACATTTTGCACACACATGCCAATGTGCTAATTCACAAAACACCTTACGACAATTTTACGACAAAAATCTTACGATCACTTTTTAGGTGTCTTATGACATTCCAATTTATACGATTAACTTCTTTGTATCTATTTATAAGACCTTTAATTCAATTATACTCGTAATCTAGAAATGTCACATTTATACTATATCTGTTTTGCGTGTTTTTTTGCTGGATAAATTATTAATGTATAAAT
>Ga0056128_1006341_pt1 | contig 14931 bp, 11 predicted proteins | sample WorMetLIZISLAND2_FD_71113 | JGI IMG/M metagenome (GOLD analysis project Ga0056128, IMG submission 71113) | Marine gutless worms symbiont microbial communities from Max Planck institute for Marine Microbiology, Germany - Olavius geniculatus... ...
GCTCCGCCGTACTTGATTGACAGTTGTACACTCACAGCAGAAGTCACTGGCCGTCAACATCTGCGTTCTGCCACTCAGCGGAAGTTGGTCGTACCGCGCTATCGATTGAACAGTTTCGGTCGTCGGCGCTTTGCTGTTGCGGGCCCGTCGACTTGGAATTCGCTGCGAGACAGCCTTCGTGACCCAGAACTGAGTCTCGATACTTTCAAACGTCAACTGAAGACATATATTTTTGCGAAATATTGATGACAAAATGTATTAAGCGCATTAGAGATCTTTTTGAGTATGTGATATATAAATTTACACTTTACATACTTACTTACTATTATTATTATTTAGAGGTATTCTTACCAGGTTACATTTGAAAAGGTCAAAAGTTGTCTATAATTTTTACTGGTAATCGATCTCACAGCTACTGATCGTCACATGTCATAACACCTGCGTCTTGTTGCACCATATTATGGTGTGTGGTCTGCCACCCAACACAGATGAACAGCTCGTCTCATCTTAACTCTAGCCAGACAGACCAACACTTGATTTACTTTAATACTTACACCGCAGGTACGGAAGGCTAAGCTGACCTTGGTGTTAAATTATATGCCAAAATGGCTTACCTATCTGCAAACAGTCACCCATCCCGGGAGTAACCACTCGACCGGGAGTCGAACTTACGACCTCTACATCACAAGTCTAACGCTTTTTCTTAGATGTACAGCATCAGACAACGACCACACCGGGCCGTCTGTCCATGTTTACAGGTAATACAAGCGAGTGACGACGAGCAAGCCTGTCTGCACGTGTTGGCGGCAACGCGTCAGGACTCCGGACTGTATGAAGCTCGGGTACAGAACGAACTCGGGTCTGACGTGTCCACTTTCTCCGTCATCGTCCTCGGTATGATCAGAAGAATATTTTCAGCTATGAGCAGTCAAGCTGTATGTGTTTCTATATAAGGAACTATACAGTGTGTATGTTCATTCTGCTGCATATGTGGCTCCAGATGTTTTGGAGTTCATAAACTCGTTGTTTTTTCGGTATTTCTGTCAGTTTTTTTCGTTTTTGTCGCACAAAGCTGACCCAATATTTCCACTTGTCGCAAAATTAATACTTGTCTACTGCCCGGTTTTTGAAACGACGGGTGAATTTCGGGTTAGTGAGGCATTTTTGAAACTCGGGTTACCCCTCGTTCATTAACCCAAGGGTAACTTTGAAATTCGCGGGTTACCTACGGGTTATATATCGTTTCAAAAACAGGCAATGAATAAAAATTCCCGTCCTTGTGAAGTCAGTGACGTGAAATGTTAGCGTTTGGATGACGACCTGTTTTAAACGTGAAACATTGCAGTTGCCGGTATTCATGAGCTGTAGGCCTATTTCTCTGTTTGTGACAGACGTGCCAACGTGTCCGCAGTCGGTGCATGTCAGCGATGTAACGGCTGACCGCTGTCGAATCAACTGGAAAGAACCCGCGGATGACGGCGGCTCAGAAATTATCGGTCAGCTCACACGTACTTTGTTGTATGAGCAGCACTAAGGCTTGCGCTTTTTACGCGCGAGAGCTAGCATCGCCAGGCTAGCTATAGCGCGTATTAGCTATGGTAAGTCTGTCTTAATGTCTTGTGGTGTCTGTCACGTCCCGGTACCGTTCCAAGCCCAGGTTTACACCACATGATAGATTAGAGTCTCTAGTATTTTGTGACAAAATTTCATGCCACTGGGTAAAAGGGGTCCCCACGAACGAGGGGAGAAAGCAGGGCACCCCCTTAAAAGCATTATTCTACCGATATTGGCTCGTCTAACGTGAAAATGGTTGCAGATAGGCACAGACATGCTGCTTATCATAACAAGCACTGGCGACGAACTTCTTTGAAATGTAAACATTTATGACCTTGAATGACCTTGAATTTCCAAAATAGGGGGTTTTGGTGAGTTTTTTTGCGATTTTGGGCTGCGGAGTAAATTGCGCCGAAGTGGCTGGATATAGACCAAAACAACCTGCAAAAATTTTTAACATTGAATGTTGATTTTAGCAGTCCAAGTCCGGACCCTCTAGATTCAAAAAGGCCTGCGCACGCGGGTGTCAAAGAGGGGTTCCGTTCTTACAAGTGGTTATTTATCCACTGTTGTCTTGTCTAATGTAAAAATTGTTGCAGATAGGCACAGACATGCTGCTTATCATAACAAGCATTGGCGACGAGCTTCTTAGGAATGTTAGCATTGATGACCTTGAATGACCTAAAATCCTAAAATATTGATTTTAAGTGATTTTTTGGAGATTTTTAGCTGCAAAAGAGTGAATTGCAACGAAATGGATGGAGATAGACCAAGATGACCTGCGAACAGGAACAGCTGCAGGCTCTCACGCGTCTCGTGAGCATTAGCTCAGATTTCTTGTTAGCACAATTTTGGCATCTACAGACGACCAGTGACTTGCTTGTTAATTTATCTAGCGGCATTATGTTGAACTGGATGCAACGATTATGTTGATAGTGAAGAGATCGATGTCTGACTGACGAAGGTAAATTTAGTGAAATGTATGTAAATATTTTTTCGGCATGTCGATTTATGTGTCGCTGTGTTATCTACAAAATGTTTCTTAACTTGTTTGACATATTGAACAAAACTCTTCATTTAGACAGTCACTCACTTTTGTTTTTAATTTATACTATTTGTTAAACAATTATTTTGTTGTAGTTTTTTCACTTCTTTATAGGTGATAAAATAACAAGCTGTTTAAGCACAAAGCCAATAAATGCTAACGTTGCAAACAACCTATATTGTTACCAAAAACAATGATGCACAATAAAATTATTACATCTGACGGTGTGTTCGACGCGCAGGTTATACAGTCGACATGCGCGACGAAGACATTAGCCTCTGGCAGAATTTAACCAACTTCGTCGCCGGCTTGGCCTATGTGGCCAAGGAACTCCGCAAGGGAACTCATTACCGGTTTCGCGTTCGAGCGGAAAACAAGTTTGGAGCCAGCAAAGCTGCTGAGACGGACGTTGTCTTGGCGAAAGATCCGTACGGTACACAGTGTGAACTTGACAAATGTTTTTTTCTTCTGTTTTGCTTTTTCGTAACCTATTACTTGGTGGCGTACTGGTTAAGACGCTAAACTTACGATAAAAAAGTTGTCACTTGTGTGTCCAACTCCCGATCGAATTCAAGTTTTTACTACTTGGATAACTGACTGTCTGCAGACAAGTAAAGCATGTTGGTATAACTAACATCAGGGTGAACTCAGCCTCCTATCCCGCCTGGTTTGTTCTATGTAGGTAAATTGAGTGCCAACCTGTTTGGCTGGCGTTAAGGCAGTAAAGCTGAGCATGTTCAATTGTGTCTGGTGGCAGGTAACACTGTGTGATCTCATATGGCAGGTGACGCTTCGTAGCTCTGAGATGGGTTTACTGTGAAGAGTTATGCACACCCTTTAACACTTTACCGTCTAGCATTGGATTATAGATGTGGATGGCTTGCGTTTTGAATCGTCTTTGACCTCGAGGAGCGGTCGCTTCTCAGTGGTCAATGCGACTAAACTTGAACGCAGCCGGCAAACCTTCGCTCACTTCCAGCCGGAAAGAAGTAATTGTAAGCGCGGTTCAACGACTTCGCGTTTCACTCGATAGATTACTGATCATACCTCGTAGCTGTACGTGTCTTTCTAATAAATTCGTTGCAGAAGGAAGCGAACTGGTTACAGTTTGCTTTAGATTTACGCTAAATTCTTTTAACAATTACAGTTAATGCAGTGGAGTTGTCACGTCACAAGGCGTTCACGTTAAGCAGTGTTTGTCTTCAAACACACCTTTTCACAGATTAGACCTACGTGACATTTTTTAACTGATTTTATGCGTTTCTCTTAGTTCCCTGTTTTCTGTTCGTGTTTTATTGTGGCTATGTGTATAAGCTATAGGCCTATGCCATTTTTACGCACGTTAAGTGTCCCATTTTCATCTCGCATCATTCATAACGTTTTCTGTCATACTGCAGCAATATTGGTAATAATGTTAGAGTGTACAGAGCGACGTAACTGAACTGAACTGACACGGTTTAGTTATTGACAAACTGACCAATGGGCAAGCAGGACGAGCCTGATGGTCATTGTTTGACGAGTACGTGAGCGTAGTCACGTAGGCCGCCGACACCGTTAGACGGTGCATACAGTAATGCATTACGGTTCGGTTCAGTTACGTCGCCGTGTACGCGTCTTAAGATAGCATCATTCACTTCAGTCGTGTGTGCTGTTGATCATACAGAAGCTCCGAGCATTCCGAGCAGACCCGAAGTTGTCGACAGCGGCGACGAGTTTATTTTCGTGAAATGGAATCGACCGATGCACGACGGCGGAGCCGAGCTGCTCGGCTATAACATCGAACGCCGAGATCCCGGCTCAAACCGATGGGTCATACTCAACACCCAACTCCTGACGGTTGTAACTTAATCATTCATTCATTCATTTATTCATTTATCTAACTCAGACCACGAGGCTCCATATGCACCAACAACAATACACACGTCACAGAAATTAAAGCAAGCAGAAAATAAAAAAGAGGAAAGAAGAAAAAAGGAAAAGTTTAAAACCCTTGTAAAGCAAAAGATGAAGTAACGGTAAACATAACTGCAGACTAAATACATGTGTATGTTTAAGACAACACTGTTGCATGCACACTATCTAAGGTCAAAGCTTGCCTTATTGTTATGCAGCAAGGTACTAAAACTTATTAACAGAATATTTATTACCTCCGCCAAGAAGGTTATGTTTTTGCCGGTTTTTGTTCGTCTGTTTGTCTGTCTGTTTGTCTGTTAGCAAGATAACTCAAACAATTATGGACGGATCTTTCTGAAATTTTGAGGATATGTTGGGCATGGCATAAACTACCAGTGGTTCAATTTTGGGCGTGATCCGGCAGGAATCCTGGATTCTGGATCACTTTGAAATTTTCGTTACCATTGCGTTAAAGGAGGCATAAGGAAACCGCTGGCAAAGCGAAGCTGGTGACGCCACCTGGCGAATAGCTTTGTCTTGGCGGAGGTACCTGCGGGCTACGACTGCTTTCTAATTTATTTATTTTAATCAGACCACCTGGGTCTACATACAGTAAACGAACAGACATGCTTAGTACATCGATAAAATATAATTATATAACACGAAGAAGTAAAAACATATGAGTTATGATGAGTTGGTTAACGTATTACGTACCAGTATTCAGTTGACGCTGCTGTTAATTTTATACCGCGATGAATTAAAAATGTATCGGTGCAAAAGCGTCTGTTCCATTTAATTAGTCGATTGTTGTTGGTACGGTAGTCGTCGGAATACAAGGACGTGGCGGTGCAAGCGGGCAAACAATATGAGTACCGGGTGACGGCAGTCGGTGCCGGCGGCGTGTCAGACTTCAGCGAAACGTCGGGAAGTGTCAGAGCAAGGCCGCTCAAAGGTGCTGACGTTTAAGACTATTTGATTACGTGTTTATGTCTTTGTATACGTTTCATTACGGTTTAGAGTGTATGATGTGGTGTGACGAGGTGTAATACACTGAGTCCAGACTGTGACAAAACGTGTTTATTTCATGACCGTGATCAGCGGTGTGTTCTGCGTGGGCCGTTCCTCTGGAGTGAGATTATAAACGGTTATAACACTGCAGACACTGTGGTGAAAGATAAGAGCAGTAAGTAGATAATAAAATGATATAATATAAATTTTTAATAATTTTTTTGCATATAGCTACAGAAGGTCATTGTATTTTGTTTTGCAGGTTTCTGTCAACAGTTGGAGCATTGAAATGTTATAAAAGTTTAAAAAATATATATGTGCATTATTGACCGATTTTAGCGGTGCCGGCGGTACGTCTGTCAGCCAACGCTCGTAACGTGCAGTCCACGGTCGGTGAAACGTTGACAATTACCGTACCGATCACTGGTGCGCCGACGCCGACTGTGAAATGGTTCAAAAACGGCCAGATGGTTTCGGCGTCGAAAAAGGTATGCTTTGCAAGTGACAATATTATTGTCGTAGAACCACAGCGCATGCAGTTACAGATTTACATGTGTACGGGTTCAGTTACAGCGCAGTCCTAAGGTGCACACACAGCGACATAATACCCCGTTTACACGATCAAGCTGGCTCGACGAGCTGGCTATATGTTAGCTGGACGAGCCAGCTCGACTTTTGCTCGATGTTTGCTCGATGCGTGCTCGATGCTTGCTATGCTTTATGCATGCTTCATATTTGCTCGATGTTTGCTCGATCGTGTTAACGGGGTATAACTGAATTAAATTGAACCGAACTGACACGATTTAGTTTTTGACGAACTGATCAATGGACAAGCAAGCCCATTGATTATTAGTTTACGCGTACGTGCGTACGTGCCCATAGTCACGTAGATACTGACGTCGTTAAACGATGCCTATTGTTATGCATTACTGCCTGCCTATTTGCCGGTTTGTCCAAAACTAAAGCAGGTCAGTTCAGTAACGTCTTTATTAGGGGCGAGTCCTCGTATAAGCTATTTTAGCTTTCGTCTACTTTTTGCTGCATTTTCTTGTGTTATGCTATTGTTGTTGCTACTGATATCGTTTATGCAATAATAACAATATGATGATGATGATGATGATGGCGATAGTTGGCGTGCTGTGTGAAGGTGAAAATGATAAACGGTGACGAAGTGGCGCGTCTCATCATCTACGGCGTGACGCCTGACGATGCGGGCGCTTACAGCATCACGCTGTCCAACGCATTCGGTCAGGCCAGCGACGTCGTCAACGTCAACATCAACAGTAGGAGACTTTTTCTTTTCTTTTTCTTTCTCTCTTACCCGGATCAACTCAGCCTGGCCATCCCTTCGTGGGTAGACGCAGTGAGTACCGGCGAAAGCTGGGACGTAAACAGGCACAACGCGCAGGATGCACTGGCATCGCATATCGGTGGTCTCACAGGGTTAACTTGTGTCTGGCTGAGGGCTACGGAAAAGGAGATCAGGGCCTTCTATACGCCTTGACTCGGAAAGGACTTTACGGTTACGTATCTCTCTTGCTTCATGGGCCAGATGCCCGTTGGTGTCCACGACATATTTACCTCCGCCAAGGAGGTTATGTTTTTGCCAGAGTTTGTCTGTCTCTGTGTTAGCAAGATAAGTCAAAAAGTTATGGAAGGATCTTTCCGAAATTTTCAGGGAATGTCGAAAATGGCAAAAACTACAAGCAATTCAATTTTGGGGGTGATCCGGAAATTTCAGATAGTGCTCATGAGACGCGCGGTTAACATGCTTGTATGTTAGCAGATAAGGGAACCCACTGCCAAAATGCCAAATATGGTAATGCCACCAAGCGAACAACATGACGTTGGCGGAGGTTTGCGGTTTCTGTCCGCTTTTCTAGTTTACGAATTAAGTCCATTTCGTCCTGTCCATCGAAAATCTGTACAAGGTGCTAATATCCTTGTTGCGCCAGTCCACTAGGTCGTCCGTTTATATTCTTTTTTGTTTTTTTTGCGTTTTATTTTTGCCGTCCATTATGTCGAAAACAACTTACTTTGTCAGTTTGGCATCTTGCATGCTGCATATATGATCGAACATTCGAAGTCAGCATTTATTATAATGTGTCAAATAATTGTTGTAAAGAAAGTATGTAAAAAACTATTAAATGTACAGAAATGTTTAGCACCAGCAAAATATTTTAAAATGTGAATTTTGAAAAGTTTGCAAGTAATGCGTGATAAGCTGGTGTTTCTTACCTTCAGTGTTTTTAAATTAATCATTCGATTAGTTAAGCTTTTATAAATGTTTGCTTATATTTTGTTATCTGTGTATGATGAATAAAGTTGTATAAGATATGTCGGTGCAATGCAGGTAGAGCTCCAAGACATCTGACAAGGGCCAGGAGCGTTGAACCAGTCTCACAAAAGTAACAAAGAAACAATCGTTTCTTTTCTAATGACATAATGTTTGCATTTTGATCATTGTAACAATATTTTTATATCATTTGTATTAACTATGATAAAATGTTTTGTGTATTAGTTGAAATATTTGTTTTACAAAAGCCTTCGATAAAACATAGCAACGTTTTTGATACTTGTACTTGGAAACTACTTAGTATGGTAGTTTTAAAAAAATTTAGATATTTTTTCTTTTGTGACTAGCTAGTCTGGTCGTTGTTGTGTTGGTCAGAGCGAACTCGAATTACGACGCCAGTGAAGTGATAGTGGACCACGCGCCTTCGTTCACTTTTCCACTACGAAACCGTTTCATTCAGCAAAACGTCGGCGTCAAGCTGATCGCTTGTGTCAACGGTCGACCTACGCCGAAGGTACGCTGCTGTTTTCTACTGATGCATAGATTGGTAAAAAATGAGGTACTGATGTTAATTAATTAATCAGTCAAAACACATTTGTATTATTATACAGCGCCATGTGTCGCGAACGAATCAGAAACGATGGACAGCTGCAGAATTCAGTGTCAAGTTTCGTGAGATCGTGACGATGCGGCTTTCTTTTTTTGCCAGATCATAAACATAATTGAGGCCCTATTTAGCGCCATCAAAAACTTCATACTTCAATTGATTTAAATTTTATTGAGCGCATGCTGTATAAAGACACTTATTAACTATGACTTTATTTTTACTGTTGTGTTTTATTAATGTCATAACTGTTTTTAACTTGCGCGATAGACTTTATTTCCTTTTCTTATTTATACCTGATTGTGTACAAATTGCATTTATTAACTTGAATAAACGAATTTGTTTTTAATAGTTTGATTACATTATAATTTCAGCTGGGCGGTGATCAATCCAGACCTTTGCGATAGTTTGGACGTGAAATATCGTGCGTAGATTACGTGGTACCGAAACAACCAGGACATAACGGAAGACACGAGGTACTCGATGGGGTACATGGTCGGCGTGTGTTCGCTGGAGATCAATTCGTGTAGTCCGGAAGACGCGGGAAAATACGTCTGCTGCGCCAGCAACGCGCTTGGCAAAGCCGACACCTCGTGTAGAATCGTTGTTCACGGTAAGCCGGCTGTGGCTATTATAACGCACTATACGACATAACTAAAATCAAAAAAAATAAACGATCAAACATAGCTGCGTTGTAGATCAATAACAGCCGAAAGCTTTATCTTGTTTTTTCGTTTCATCCTGTTATTGTCAGAATTATAGTCTATCGTTTATTATTTTATTTTCATACACATGATTAACGTTTCGTTTAAATTTCTGACAATCAATTACCTTAGTGTGGGGTCTACTAAACAAAAACGAAAATAACAAAAAATTGAGCTAGTTCTCACAAGACGCGCGAAAGCCTATAGCATTTTCTAATCGCAAATTGTCTTAGTTTATATCTCCAGCCATTCTGTCGGAATTCATTCTTGAAGTGCGCGCCGCCGCGGAAAATCGCAAAAACCAATAAAACTCCTTATTTTGGAAGTTCTAGGTTTTTCAAAGTCATCGATGTTGGTACGACTAAAAAACTCGTCACTAGGCAGCATGCCCATGCCTATCTGCAACCGTTTTCACGAAAAACTGGCCAACAGCGGTAACATAACGACTTTTATGGGCGTACCGCTCTTTGATGTCCTCGTGCCCAAGTTTCCTTGAACCTAGAAAATCGAGACTTAAACCGTCGAAATCTACGTTCAATGCTGAAAATTTCATATGCAGCTTGTTGGGCCTTATTCTTGTCTCTCTCTATCGATTTCGGCGCAATTCGCTCTTGAAATGTGTCTCGCAGCCCAAAATAGCCCCAAAATTCATACAACCGCTACTTTGATGTTTAAAATTATTCAAAGTCATTGCTCTCGGTGCCAATTGAAAACACTTCCTATTGGTGATTAATATTAACCTAGGCCCTATCTCGCACCGTTTCTAAAATACAGCGACTAATTGACTAAAAATCGCAAATTTTTCCCACCCCTCTCATTTAGCGTTCTCGCTGGGGTACGTGACCCTTTTTGAAGTTACAGAAAAGCTTCAGGCTTACTGATCCTGAAACTAGAGTCTTCCAGGCAGCCGACAGTGAAGATTTGGTGATCCTATCTTGCACAATTTTTGACTGATCCACCCGCGTGACAGACAGACGGACAGAATTGCGATGGCTTGCTAAGGCGCGCGTAAAAACTGTCGATTGGAATGGAATGTCACGTTTATAATGCTATGTTCAGCGGTTGTTTGCATTTTTTTCACACACTGATTTATTTTTTAAAATCCGTTTACAAAAAAAACAGTTAATGTCTGTTATCAGTTAGTAATAGCCAAAAGCACAGCGCTGAAAATTGGGTTTCTCGAACAGGGTCAGATGGGCATCTCAAAAATGTCATTTTGCAATCTGCATACAGAATCACTTTTACGACTGTGCGTGGCATATGCGTTGCTGTTGCAGAAAGAGAAGTGAAACGTTTGTTTTCGTCGTCGAGAACATTAAGTTTCGAGCATCTGGCGTCAGCAAATGGGAATGGCAACTTCTGAACTGCCGTAATTTCTGCCTCAGTTGTGTGTTAATTATTCACAGAAATATGCAGCATTTGGTGCCGCACGTGCATACATAATAATAATAATAGTCGTACTACTTACAGTATTATGCTGCATTTACTATCAAGCAAATGATGCTACATGTCACTGTGCTGAGTTGCGATCTGTGTTGTGCTAAAACGACTTATACCCCATTTACACGATTAAGCAAACATCAAGCAAACATCAAGCATGTATGAAGCGTGGCCTACACGAAACAAACATGAAGCAAACGCCGAGCAAACATCGAGCAAACATCGAGCAATTAGAGCACACGTCGTGCACGTGTATTTTGAATACATTTGCTTGATGTTTGCTTAATCGTGTGAACGGGGTATTACGCTGCCTTAGCAAGCGATACAGCCGATTTACTGATATAGACTTAGAACATCATCAACAGAGTGGTATGTCAAACCTATTGTATATATTAAATTGTGGCGCGTTTCTACTTAAAAATAGAATAAGCCGACGTAAAAGTCAGACAAAGTATTTTCCGTTTTTCTACGATACGCTAGGTCTACATCTTCAGTAGATCGTGTACAGTACATGCTATGATTTATTGGGAAGAAATTCATTATTCTATTTGTTTTTTATGAGCCAAGGTTTCACATAGTAGATTTACTTATATATTTTACGTGATACGCTACAAAGTAGTTTGTATACTAGAAAAGTCTTCTTTCTGACATTGAATAAGTCCCCATTTGTACCAAAATTATTTCGTTTTATTGTTCAATTTTAATGTAATTGGGTTCGACATGTTTTGCATTATGACAAAAGTTACCACTCGTTATTTACATTTATTTCATTGTGTCTTCGTCGGTTTGGCTTCAGCTTTTGTGCTTACAGCTGATTTTTTTGCTGCCTTTGATTGAACGTGTTGTGTTTTGCGACGAAATTGCTGTACATCTTGGAGACGTGCATTGCTGTCTTGCTTTTAACTTCTACACGTACAGTGACATCACCAGTGGTTTTACTGCCGTTCAGCCAATAGCAGCCATAAGAATTCAATATTGTCGTTAGGGATCTCTACCGTAAATTGGGAAATCTTGCGTAAGAAAAAGACGCCGTCTTCTGTGAAAGCTTTCAGCTGTGATATTTCGTGAAGCATTTTTACGCGCGACAGCAGGTACATGCTGTAGTGCGATTTAGCCATCGCAATTCTGTCTGTCTGTCTGTCCTTCCGTCTGTCACACTGGTGGATTAGTCAAAAAAGCTAAGATCATCAAATCTTTACCGTCGGCTGCCTGGAGGACTCTAGTTTCAGGATGACTAAAGTTTTCCATAAATTCGAAAGGTGTCACCCCGATCGAGGGCGCTAAATGAGAGGGGGTAGGAAAAATTTGCGATTTTCAGCCAATATGCATCGGACATGGCGCGCAATACTGAAATTCATGCACTGGATATGGCGCTAGGCGTCATCCGCCGGTCGAGTCTAAATGAAAAATCGTTGTGAGCTTAGATTTCGTTCGCATCGGGCCTTCACACATGCATCGCTGTCGCGCGTTCCCCTTTGCGTTAGCTAGGTTTTTCTTGTTATCAGTGGCACTGTCCATGCGTCCCCGCTAACAGCCCATGCTGTTAGCGGGGACGCATGGACGGATGTCAGACAGTTTAGTCCCAAACTCCATTTCTTCCATTTGTCGTGAATTTTTCGTACCGCGTGTGTACTACAAATCCACAATAAATCGAAGCGAATGGAGTTTGAGCCTTATGCAGTATGTACTACAGCAAAAAAAGAATTGCGTTCGAATTACGCCAGTGGTAGCAATGAATTTTAACTTTTACGTCGATGAAATAAATAATTTTGAAAACTTTATTTGAGGATGAACGACGAGCGCAGGATTAAAATAGCCAAACTAGCCAGGAGTCAGCGATGTGATTATAATTTGCTAATGTTGCAGATGTCGCAATATATTGGTGTAAAATAATGTGTCGATTGTTTTAGAGGTTGTGGCTCACACTTAGCGCGCGTAAAAGCATGTTTAGAGCGACAGAAATGCAGTGAACTGAACTGAGCTAAACTCAAATGAAATGGTATAGTTTTGATGTTTCATTTTATTTTACTTCATTTCAGTTTGCACTGTGTCTCCAAAAAAACATCCCGAACATTTTCGATTTGGCTTAAAGAAGGATTATCTGATTTTAATAATTTTTGGTAAGAATATTTCTGAGACAATTTGCCATCAAATCATTATATAGTATATGTTTCTGCACTACCTGAGGAAATCAGAACCAACGAAATATTGCATTTTTACTTGAAGTTGTATTACTACTTAATGTAAATAACGCTAAAAACACATTTTGTTTACATTTTTCACACTTTGGCTGACACTTTATCCAATTGTTTCGTTTTCAGCTGCCTGCAATAGAATTGATCGAAATGTTACCCAATTGTGCAATCACAAAAATGGAGACGATTTCTCCAGCAGCAGTATCGATAATGTTATGCTCCAGAATAATCCAGATTTCACCAGTCGCTTCTTGAATTCCTTAACGGGGCATATGGTAGACATACTGCTACACGGCAATCAAATCTTGTAATCGACTGGCTCTTGGGGGCAACAGATCAGGATAGATTGAATTTATCGGCGTTTTTATCATTTTAACACGTATTTTGCTTCGTCTGATTTCCCCATGTAGTGCAGAAGCAGACATTGGGTGAGGTAAAAAAAACAGCCATTAAATGGAAAGTTGTGTCAGGAATATTCGCACTGAAAATTATGAGAATCTGATAATTTTTGTTCAAGTTGAAATTGAAAATGTTTAGGATGTTTTTTAGACACAGTGTATTTCTTTCGCTCGGTACGTGCCTTAACGACGAAGTCAACGATTTCGACGAGATAACGCCGAGTCATTGTATAGAAACGCTGCTGTATAATTCGTGACTTTTATTAGATACTGACAGAACTTGTTCTCTTTGCGTTTTTATTGCGTTTTTTGCGTTTTTAATTATTTAAGAGTCAAGACTGTGATCGGATTGTTAAACGGGCGCGCCTGCAGATGTTGTTTACCTTTAATAAAATAGGGTTAGAATAATCTTTGGTACATACGCGTAAAGTGGAAAATGTGAACATCGTTAGAATTTTTTGAAAGCAGCAGATTTTTTGTCGTTTTTACTTGCTCAGGTGCTCAGTCTTTATAAGTTTTTTTTGTGTTATAGAGCGACGCTGGCAGTCATGTATATAGTCTGTTTCGACGATAAAACTATCCCGTCAATCTGTCTGCAGTTAGACTTACTATAGGCTACAGATGTTTGAAAAATTGTTCTGGGAAAGTTGTTAAGTGAATTTTCTGGTATTTGCAGAAATTGGTAGACTAATAATTTGTGTGCATGGCTAGCGGTTATTCTCCTTGAACTCTCGCAGCTGTTGTTTTTTGCTGACTCGATTGTTAACCAACGTTCCCGGTAATCTGTGTTTTACTCTAGCGATTAGTGCTCATCCGGCGTCGATGTTGTATTGCTGTTGAGCAGCTGCATTAAAGCATAAAATCAACGAACTTTGCTCTAATCATGTGTTTACTGTTGGTTACATTTTCAAAACGTCGTTGTCATTTTTTTCGGAATCGTTCAAGAAAAAGCTAGACAAATGGACGATGAGATATGGACATGAACATTACTGAGCACCTTATGCTTCTTAGTCTATTGATTAACCGTGACTGTAGTACGGTCGATCTGTTAGCAACGTTGCATTTAAAACCATAGCTAAAACTTTCATATTGCTCATACTGACACGCTGAAGTAAAAAAAAAGCCCTGCTATCGCAAGCAAAACGCACGATGCTGCAGTTGTGCACTGGCCTACATTTTTTGTTGATGGTATTTGTCTGTAAGCAAGCAGTAATAAAATAGCACTATAGCAAACGATAACATAACAAAGAATGAAATGTCATATATAAAATAATTTAATTAATACTGTCACTGTTTTAGGCCTACATAAATAACCTGTTTCGGGCAAATCATTAACTGGAAAAAAAACTCCGATAATAAAATGCTTACGGCCTTTACAAAACATTAATTTGTCAACTGATTATATTTTACGAAATCGCTTAAAGACGGACACAATTGATCATGTTTTCCGATGACGTTTAACTTGAGCGCCAGCTCCCTCAACTCGATGAAGTTTTGCATAGTAGATAAAAACTTAAAAAGTATAGAATTTATACGAAAAATTGCAAATAATACTTGCAACCAAATTTATAATACAATACAATACAATACAATGGAAAATTTGCACTCAAAAACTGACAAACAAACTGTCAGTTTAATTTAGCACATAAACTAAACTAAAAAGAATTGAAATGATTAAAAGAAAAAAGAAATGAGAGATACTGAGAATAGAAATAGTCATAAATGTAAAACTGACAAAAATTCGAAAAATGAATGAAGTAAAGACAACTAAAATAAGAAAAAAACTGAAAAGGT
>Ga0056128_1006343_pt1 | contig 14928 bp, 10 predicted proteins | sample WorMetLIZISLAND2_FD_71113 | JGI IMG/M metagenome (GOLD analysis project Ga0056128, IMG submission 71113) | Marine gutless worms symbiont microbial communities from Max Planck institute for Marine Microbiology, Germany - Olavius geniculatus... ...
AACATCCCTTACAATCATGCATTTTTTCATAAGCTCAAATGGAAATCGCAGATTACTCATAGTCCAGTTTGTCCCCTACTTTTAGCGGTATATTTAAACATTAGTGGGCTACAAAAAGGTTCTGGAAAAAATTTTTTATGGGGGTTCTAGAAAGTCTTGAAAAAGTCCTAGATTTTTTGTCAGTACTAGAGTGGGGACTCTGTCTCTATGTTGTTTATTAACCAAATTTTCAAGAACGTTAAAACACTTCTTCTTTTTCTTGTTCCTTAGTTAGCAACTTTTGGGGCCAAATACAATCTTTCTACATGTCTCTTGATCTTGCGACAGTCTTACATCTTTGCACAGGGTTAACTCGGTCCACTCGGTGATGTCTGTCCATTTCTTTGGAGGTCTGGAGCAGAGAAAACACTGGGGCGGAGAAGAGTTTGAAAAAATGCGCAGAAAGGTGTTTTCAGTTTTTTGTAAATGATTTGTTATTCTATGCTCGATGTGCTGTATGTTTGGCAGCTGGAGAAGGTAAAGTCACTGATAAGTCGTGCAAAGTACGGCTGCGCATCTGTCTCAAACCCAATCAGTGCCCTACAGCGAGACTCAGACTGTAGCAACGACACAAGCTACGACGATGCGTCGATGCGATCCATGTATGGTGATCAGCTCACTCAGCTGGAGAACCTTATTACTCGCCAGCACGTCTGTCAGCAGCAGATGCGCGAACAGCTCATTGCTGTCGAAAAACAATACCACTCGGTAGTCCTTGTAGTTCTTGTCTATGCTGTGTTATCACCAGGCAGGAGCATGGTCCAGAAATTTACTAACTGTCCTGAAATCAACAAAGCGTCCTGAAAAATTTGTCCAGTTGTTTTGAAATCTTGATATTCTTAAATTATGGTGTAAATCAACAATAGTTTAACAGCACCTCATTGTGGGTAAACAAGCTGAAGTGGCTTTTTCGAGTGGACACCCCTGCCCATGTGAGCCTTGGTTTGAACTGAAATCAATTGTGGACCTGATTATCCTTATCGATACATACATGCTGTAGCAGCTATGATAAGTTAATGCAATATTTCTATTTGTTGTGGTTTGATAAGCTATATTTTAGCAATTTTACATACATGCCGTGCTCAGAAAACATTTTCTCCAGTGCATTTGTCATGAAAAACCTGTTTTTAAATTATTGAAATTTTTTGTTCTGAACAAATTTTTTCAAGTGCCCAGGTTTATTACAGGGTGATTTCTAAAGTAATATAAGTCAGTATGTTTCATAATTACTCGGTGTACTACGCAGGAAACTAGAAGCACTTGGGAAGCGCAAACCTCAGCCGAGATTAATTCTGCCACCTGGTGAATAAGACTGGCTCAGTAGTACAGTCTGCTGTAATTATCTTTGAAATATTCTTGGATGCCGATCATTATTAGGACTGACAGGTTAGTAGGTACTACTAATATGTAATCTATTTTTTCTCTGCAAAGATATGAACCATGTTGTGTGATGATCATCAGACGTGTGCTGAGTTGGAAGATCGTAAGAAGTCTCAGGCGCTACAAGTCGAGGAGCTGAACATTGCCATGCAGCTGCTAGCCAAGGACAGGGACCGACTCCAGCAGGAGGTTGCTTTGTCACGTTTAAATCTTAGCATTAGTAAGTAAGTAAGTAATTGTGCTCCTCAACATTGAAATCTTACTAAGAGTTAGTAAGTAATTGTACTCATATCTAGGGCCCACAGTTTTCCGCGGGCCACAGAATTTCGAGCCAAGCCATGGAATTTGTTCTTTTTTGTGGAATTTTGGTATATCTGCAGAATTTCGCAAAAGTTAAGAAATGACCGGTGATTAGTACGATCTTTGGCTTGATGACACAATTTTATCTCGGAATGTGACGCAAAAATTCAAACTGAACTGCCTAAAACTATGGGCCCTACTAATAGCTATCGCAATATGGCAAAATCGTATGAAGCAAACATAACGCAACTTGACATATTGCACTTTTGAAAAGAAAGAAAAGATTGATAATTATCTTTGTGTGTTGCTAGCATAACAGAGCACAATGCCATTTTTTCAATAACTGAAGTTTCAGAACAGAATAGAACTCAGTTTACTGACAAATGGAAGGCTGTGGTGAGCTGCGGAATTTGGACAATTTAGCCACGATAAGCCATGGAATTTTGCAATGGCCCACGGATTTGGCAAACTTTTTGCGGAAAACTGTGGGCTCTACTCATATCTGGCACAAAATGACGATGTGACAGATGTGCTGCAGTTATAATCTCTGTTGATGTTTAGATGGCCAATTGGTGACTGCTAATATACTCTCAGCGTAATATAATGACCGTTTAATTTTCATAGGTTGAATCAGAGCGCAGCAAAACTAAGAAGTTAGAAGAAGAATTGAAGTCGGCTTCAAATGCTAGTGCTGAAGATCACGGCCTTGTTTCTAAACATCGCCAGGTAAATTGCAGGCATTGTGTTTTTTTTTTGTCTTTGCATTAATATTTAACTCTAATGCTTATTTGTGAGTGAGGCTGAAACTGAAAGCTAATTGATTTTGGTCGACCTATTTCTCATCTGAATCAACTCAATAAAGCTGGTCTTTGTTATGAACATATGTCTGTCTGCCCAACAAGTTTTTACCATTTTATCAATTTCGGTGAAATTTGGTGTCAAAGTCAATGAGTGCTATATGCGGCAATATGCAATTTGACCCAATCCATGGTCAATATCACCAGACCTTCTGATAGAAATTCTTCCAGCGTCTTTTTGCCCCCTCCCTCCTCTCCCTCTATTTGCCTTCCTTACTTTTTTTAGCTTTACATAACTGACTTTCACTGATTTTTTGTAAAACATTGTAAAACCAATACAGATGAGTTGAAGTGCAGTTTCATGCCAATAGAGGGCTAATTTTGGCTTGCCAGCATTTATTATTTATACCGTTGTATAATGCTGTTCTATTGTTCGTGGCATCGTGGTGTGGGTGCATGCATGATCTTCTAGGTGGCATTGCTGTTGATTCGGGAGCGTTCTCGTCTGGTCTCCAAGCTGCTTGAGACGCGCAAGCACAGCGCAGAGCTGGAGCAACAGCTTGCGGACGAGAAGGAACGCGTCCAGTTCGTGTCGACGGAGCTTGACCGACAGCTGACGGAGTGTGATCAGCTGTGTGGTCGACTCGCGTCCGCTGAGTCACTGAACCGCAGTCTGCAGGCCGAGCTGAGTCAGCTACAGAACACTGCAGCTGCCACGGCTGTCAGCCGATCAACCATGTCACCTCGTAATGCTGTAACGCCGGCACCCAGTTTGCACCCTACACCAGTGAGTGAATCTAGCTCAAAGGTTTCTTTATTTCAACTGTGGACAATTGTTATGTCCAGTTTTCGTTAGGGCATCCGGTTACGTCCCTGGTTGTGAGCCGTGGTCGGACGCGAAGTTCGCAAGTTCAGGTTTGTGCGTGTGTTGATGACCAGGTCCAGGGGCAGTGCCAGTTTTTCAGAGCTAGAGGTTCACGTCGAGCGGTTATCGATTTGCCGCCGCTACCCCATTTCCCTACCCTTCATCCGTCCAAAAAATTTGCTCAAATCTTATGTATCATCTTGTTAGAGGCTGGCATTTCGAACCCTGGGACTCCCCTACCCGCTGCCACCCCTGACCAGGTCGGAGTCTTAGTAAAAATTGGCTGTTAGCATGCACTGTACGTTTGTGTTGGCAAACGATGGGCATATGTAGGAACAGTAGATAATCATGGAAACACGGAAGTCACCGAAGCCGTAATTTTCGTCAAATGCCATGATTTTGCCAAAATGTCGTGTTTTGCCGTGTTTTGGCCAAAATGCTTTGATTTTACCGTTTTTAACATTTGTTGCAATAATTTTTCGTTTTTAATCAACATAAATGGTGGTAATACACAAAAATATTTACTCTTGCTACTGCTGCCAAAGTCTGTATGCTTTGTGATCGTGACGTCGTTGTAGAAATTTGTATTTTAGTGCCCCGCAGCGACAAAATTTTGCAAATGAAAACTTTGCACTTCATGTAGTGATGGTCGTCAATGCTAGATGTTGAGTTTTATAGACTTTATAATGGTTTTTGGGGCTGTAATTTGATGCCGTGATTTTGCCATTTTCACAAAAGTTTGCCATGTTTTTTGCCAGTTTTTGCCGTGATTTTCTACTGTCCCTAGACATATGGGACATTTTGAACACTGAAGATTTACGGTGCTGATTATGATAACAACATCAACGACTTGGACTGTCGATAATTTTTAACTATGTCGATGTTCGGATGTAAGTTGTGTCATAGATTGCACTGATTAGTGGAAGTCTTTGCTCATGTAATCGTGGCAGCAGTGGTGGCAATGGCTAGCTTTTTTGTAATTTGCATTTTCACATAATGACAGAATCTTTAACGCTAATTACATTATTGCATTTTATTTTGTCGAAAACTGGCAAAAATATTTGCTGATGAAATTAAGACAAAAACTCAATGTGCTATTTTTGTACTGGTAGTGTGCATGTTGTTTTACGCATTGGTCGTTGATGTGGTAGGTCGATGCAGAGTGGAGCAGAAGTAATGGTAATGCGGTGATGGCAGAGGCCAGTCCACGCCCGGTGCTCGGTGTGCCTCCAGTAGTTGGCAGTGTACCTCCTGTAGCTGGCATGCCGCCACTGGAAGAGATATCTCGCCAACAGTCACCACGTGATCGTGACATCGCTGCAGCTCGTCTGAGGTCAATTCTTACCTCTGCTATGGATGCGTCCCGGATCAGTGCGGCTGCCGCCTCCGAGACTAGCCCCACTCGAAGTAATGTTCGTTTACCGTCGACTGTTTATGCACCACCGGACCGACATCTGCCAAACCCTGCCAGTCGGTCGATGCCCTTGCCTCCCTGGAACAAACTCCCGGAAATGTCGCTGACGACGACCGGCCCACCTCTTAGTCACTCGGCTACCGGGCTGCCAGCATACCACCCAAACTCTTCCCCCACTACCGACATTTCAAACTCAGCCACAGAGCCGCGATTACTTGGTCGACTTGCGCCACTCGTCACACCTCGACGTCCGAACATCTCGTACTCACCACGCCTTGAACCTATCCAGAGTTTTCTGCCCGGCTCCCAGTCAAACAGTCCACTGCTGTCCACCTTCACTGGTGGTGCCGGCAGCGGGCCTCGCAAGCCATCGTCGATGTATGGAAACGCTAAATAATTCTGCGCCAATAATTACTAACCGACGAGTTGCTTCATCCGCCGCCAGATTTTCTTCGTTTCCTCAACGTCTGTCTGTAGAGTGCTGTTTATATTTATTACTAGTATTGTTAACTGTTATCGTTGTTATCACGGCAGTATTTGACGTGTGGTATTGTGTGGGCTTCTGCACAGATGCATCAATTGCTTGGTCCATTTCTCATTCGGTTCAATTTGGCTCCTTTACCTTCAGAATTTATTAACCCAGCATTTAAGCCTCAGAGGCATTCACTTAATGAAAAGTAGTCTTTTCACAGGTTGCTATATTCTGTTAGATGACCCAGTTTAAGTAGTTTAATTCATTTTATGAGTTAAAATTCTTTCTTGTTTATGACAATGTAAGTTGCAGTAGTGGGCAGAAATACATTCTTGGAAGTAAATAAACGTTTGGACATGAAATTATGTGACATATTAACTCAACGGGCTCGAAATGATATGTTTTTGTTCAGTTTGGGGTAACAGAATTGTGGTCTCAACCTAGCCTACATCCCCCCTCCGGTGCAGGGGCCTAGTTCTGTACCATATGGAACTTGTTAGTTGTAACTTGAGATTTATCGTTCATGAATGTAGCAATAATGTTAGTTAACTTAATAGTTGTCTCGTTTTCATTGTTTCTTGATGTGAGTGTATTATTCGCCAGAAACCGTCATAGAATTTGTGTTTGGTTATGGTGTCTTAGTATAGGTAGGTCTAGTTAAAAATCAGGTATACCTGTTAGAAATAACGAACATGTTTACTCAAGGGTACTGTTCAGTTCAAAGCTTACGGCATTTACTAATGACTTGACTCGATCCTTGTGTTCTCCCGATGTACGTTTTTTTGGCTTTTTTTGGTATTTTTCTCGAAGCCTTTTGTACCAGCTCTTCATGTGTGATCTGGAAGTCTCGGTTTTATGGCTTTCATACTTTGCATAAAGTTTGGAGTATCACCAATTACCAGTCACGTTTATGATGATATTAATGTTCTTTGGAGTCGGACACTCTTGAGAAGTTCATGATGCACGTGTGGTTAATTACGCGCAAAAGCAGCTACTGCTTTCAGCGCGTCTTAGCCATCGCAATTCTGTCTGTCCGTCTGTCTGTCACACGGGTGGATCAGTCAAAAATGGTGCAAGCTAGGATCACCAAATCTTTACTGTCGGCTGCCTAGAAGACTCTAGTTTTAGGAACCATAAAGCTTTGCCATAAATTCAAAGGGGGTCACCCCAAACGAGGGTGCTAAATGAGAGGGGGTGGGCAAAATTTGCGATTTTTGGCCAATAAGTCACTGTATCTCAGTAACTGTGCGAGATAGGGTCTAGGTTACTATTAATCACTAATAGGTAGTCATACACTGGCTCTCGATTGGCGCCGAATTCAATGACCTTGAATGATTTTGAATGCCAAAATAGGGGGTTTATGGATTTTTTGGCAATTTCGGGCTGTGACACAAGTCTATATCATTCACAAGGTGGCGCCACAGAACAATCGTTATGCGATCCAGATAGAGTTTGGTAGTTGTATATTAACTTACCGTGAACATCCTAATTTTCAGCTATACTACTGAACCGGAACTGCTATAGGTTTCGCACGTCTCGTGAGCATTAGCTCAAATTTCTTGTTTTTGTGCATGTTTACACATCACTAAATGTAACTGCCACTTCATTTTAGCCAAGCATTAACATGTAATTTCAGTGACAATTTTTTTGTATGTCGTCATATTTATAGACAAGATAGTGCTTCTACTCATTATCACACTTTTTTCTTTCTTTTTTCTTTTTAGAAGACTTTTCTGTGGAAGATAGTACAGAAATTTACAAGTGGTGTTTGGCTGAGACAAAGGGGAATAAAGTCACTATTGGTCACTGAGTCTTTACTGGATAACAGATGACTAACAGCTTTGAATCTAAGAAGGCAGCTTTCTAATGTATGTTTAGGACTTACAGTATCTGTAGGCACTAGGCAGTGTGTATTAGTGATATTAGTAGCAGCGTGTTTTTTGTTGTTATTGCTGCTTTTTTATAATTTCGGTATGATTTAGTGTTACTGAGTGCAAGCTGTAATATCACCACTAACCGTTTGTTTTGACTTCTGCTGGTTTAAATGGTGTAACCCTTTATTTCGTCTATTGCTGACCACTTGCTTTCATCTGTGTTGAATGTTTAGTGCTTTGGTGCATGTAGTTCATGAACAGGAAAGGCATTCAGCTGTAAATTAAGATCTATGCTTCAGCAATTCCTAAATATTTATGTTTGCAGCAGTTGCTGTAGCTTGTTATAACTGTGGAGAAAATGAACGGCATTGCTCAACTCTGAGGATGTGTGCATTATTGGAAAAGAAAGAAAGTTAGCTAGTTGAGCAGCAAAAATAGCAGAAAGAAGTCAAATCAGTAAATTTTGCATCCAGTGCAACATCTGCATTTGTTCACAGAGTGTGTTGCTATCTTGTTCGACTTGAAATAGTAATCCTACTGGGAGCTTCACTGGGCTGTGTTAATGTTTACATACTAGTAACCGCTAAACTTGGCACAAGTGTCACTAAGATTGCCACTAATCTCTGCATGGGATGTTTGGGGGAGACAAAGTTTGCTCCATTATCAGTAATTATGTGTTATATGTGGCTCTGACAATGCAGTATTACTCAGTGGAAAAAAAATATTCTGGAAGTTTTGTTGTACATGCTTGTATATGTTTTTGTTTCAATATCGGGACGTGACTTATGTGTGGAGTCTGCTTTCCTATTGATAATGTTTTGGTTGAATAATAATTTGCGCTTCTTGCTGTATGCATATAGTTGCCATGATTTTTTCAGTATTTATGCAATCATTTATGAATTGTAAAAATATTTATGTTGTTCTTTGTACATTGAGTTAAGCGACTTGTTGCATCATTTATGTAGGTCAAGTTATGACGAGCTGTCGCTGTGTTGCTGCTTTTCTGCTTATTCCTTGCTCTCTTATCAGCAAGTCATGCTTGTGCCAAATTTTTACCGACTTAGACAAATATTTGCAAGACTTCTCTGTTGTTACAGAATCATGTGTGAGTTTGCAGCTTAAATTTATTAGGTAATGTTATTATCGTGTTAATTGTTGATAGCAAAAGTGTGGTGTGTTGAGTGAAAGGTACCTACCATACAAGCACAAGTTGGTCACCATTAATATTTGCCTATAACACTTGCCTCCATGGAAAGGCCATCTCCAAAATGACCTACTGTGTGGTGAGTGGGATACTCACTCATTCACTTGCTTTTGTGTGACGTTAATTGATAGCTTTTTCTAACTTCACGTAAAGGTTAAACTTTTTGTTTCGTTATTATGTCTTCGTGCAATTTTGCCTGCAAAGGCCATCCCCGAAATGGCCTATATTTTGTTGGGCGGGATGTTAAACCCTACTCACTCACTCACCCATGTTCCGATGAGCTACAATAGCCAACCCAGCCTTACAGAGTATGGTGATTGTTAACATAAAATCATACTGTTTTGTAACAAGAGGAATATGCATGGTTATTTATGCACGTGCCCTTTTGACCATTAAGTATAACTTGGTACTGGCCAATAGCAGTCATTCGGTGTGACTAGGAAGGTAAATGTAGGGTTGGCATATTACATCTCAACAGTCCACCCCTCGGCTTATCACTTTCGCCTGCATGGCCAACTGGCTAGAAACCCGGATCAGCTTTGATCACAACTTTTGTTTATTCATCATTGGACTGTTGTTAGCTTTGTACCTGTCACAATTGCAGTCTCGTAGATTCGCATCATTTGTACTATATCATCTAGTGATTGCGTGAACATTACATTACAGATTTTTAACGTGGCCTAAGTAAAAAACTGCTAGGACCACAAGGTAAAAGCGCAAGTCACAACAAAAGTACAGATGGATAGGATTGTCTAAACAGAAATGTTTTCAGTGTTAAATAACTATGTTAGGTAGCACATGTACAATTTGTTTTGCCTGTGATATGAATGATGTGTAAGTTTATTGTCGCAGTGTTCTCTGATTGGCATTATTGCTGCTGCATCAGAGTAACAACAATATGTAGGCGATGTGTATTTATGTATGACATGCTGGAAAAGTGAAGGAAGTTTTCTGGCATGTCCAGTTGCTGATGTTATTTCCATTTGTATTCAGTGCTTTAGGTTGTGAAATCTTCGGATTAGATGAGCTGAGGGACATAGGCGAAGAAGGCTGTGAAGACCTACTATAAGCTAACATTATGATCTGTAGAGCCCACAGTTTTCTGCGGAAAATTTTGCCAAATTCCGCAAGCCAGTTCACAGAATTCCGCAGCTAACTGCGGCAAAATTGTTCAAATTTTGCGGCTTACCGTTGCCATCCGTTTGTGAGTAAACTGAGCCCTATCATGTCAAAAAAACTTGAGTTATTGAAGGCTGGCGTTTGGTTCAGTTATGCTAGCAACATTCAAAGAAAATTATCAGTCGTTTTTTTCTTTTTAAAAGTGCAATCTGTCAAGTCAAATTGTGTTTATCTATCATTGTGTGCTGTTACGGTACTGCGATGGGTATTAGTAGGGCTCACAGTTTTAGGCAGTACAGTTTGATTTTCTTTATGACATAATTAGTCTACTTAGTTACGTTGTGAAGCTGACGATCAGTACGATCATTTTGTTAATTTCGGCAAAATTCCACGGAAATACCAAAATTCTGCGGAGAAGGGCGAATTTTGCAGCTCGGCTCAAAATTCCGCGACCCACGGAAAACTGGGCCCTAATGATCTGGTGCAACGTAGCAGTTATTGGGCTCACTATGCCAACAACGACAACAATGTTGTGAAATGCGTCATGCCATACAACGAATCATGCCATTAATGTATTGATAATGTGTGTGCATAAACTAGTTTGGTTTTGTCTTAGCTAGCTGACGTCTGTGACTTTCGGTTCGATTTCGATTTGATTACATAGTCAGCAGGGCCTCCAAGCCAGGGCATCGCACTGACGTGCTGTGGTGTGTGAACAACTTGCCCAGGGTTGTTACTTGATAGTGGAATCGCTGGGAGTCGAACCTTTGATCTCGTGATTATTGGGTTTGACATGCTGACCATTACACTGTCAAGCTTGTATGGAAACCTTCTATTGGTAATGTGTTTTCCACAGCAGTTATGTCAGGTTGTTGTTTTCAGTGCTGTGTGTCTCCTCGTATTGAACACAATAATGCAATGAATACATTTCACTTTGGTTCTGTTGTCTGTGGATTTTCTGCAATAGTTTTATGTCCAAAATGCATGTTTTCCAGCATGTTGGGAATTGTTGACTATTCAATCCATTGCATGCAGTGTTTAGTAATGTTAGTCCAGGCTGTCTGCCCACATAAAGGACATCATTTAGACGGGGGGGTAGGGGATCTATCAAAGATTTGAGATTTTATTTTTTTCATGTAAATCGTACCTTTGAAACAGTGTTACTGTTACAAGAACAATATGTTACGTAGTCTGTGAACCCCCAATGATTTACTGAAATAACACCAATGGCCCACACGGCTAGTGATGGAACAAAACCAGTGTTTTTTCACACATAGCAGAGCCTCCAGTTCTGGACTGTAACTAAAACATGCAATGTGTACATTTCTGTCGGTGTTGCTGTATCTTTGACTAAGTTTGCAAATGCACTGGGCACTTGCATCAAACTGCTTCGGTCTGATTTCAGAATGCAGCCTTCTCTTAGCCATGAAAACGTGTTTTTTAAATTATGCTGTTGTATGCTATTCTGTGTGTTGTCTGCATTTAACATATGCTTTTTTTGTTAGTGGACGTGATAAAGGTTTCTGGTGTTTTTGCTGCTTAAATAATGCTGTTGATCTTAGATAACATCAGGCTTTGTGTAGGCCAGATTGTTATCTGTGATGAACTTATTATCAGAAAATCACCATGTTTATCTGAAAATGCTCCATTGCAGTAATGCGGTGTGAGTCTGCTTTGCTGGAATGTTGTTCAATTTTTTGCGGTGTTTGTTACACATTTATCTATCGCAGTTTGAATGAAATCGTCTCACAAACTTTTCACGTGTCACAGTTTTTTTTTGTATGCGCATCAGTGAATTTGAATGTGTTGGTTTTTGATGCTGGCTTCGTGTTAAGTGGAGCAGTTATTTTGTCACAGATCAATTTCTTGGCAGAATTGTTTGATATTATCGAGTTTATTTTTCTGTCTGTTGAATGTTCTGTCATAGTGCCATATTTCTCTGTGCCCGCTGTTTGCAGTGTTGATGTTATATTGTTCCTGGGCATTATGTCGTGACTAGCTGCACAGTTTTTTTTTTGTATTGCAGAAAATGTTTTATACAGTTATGCCGTGTGTTCGTTGCACAATTCTGTGGCAAGGGCATGCCAATCTATCTACTTTGAATGCTCCTCAATGCAGCTCACGCTGTTCACCTACTTTCAGTCGTCAGTCTAAAACATTTGTACTTCTTGTTCTACTAGTACATTGAGTGCATGCAAGGTTGTTACAGTTAATGCGCTATATAAATTACTTACTTACTTACTTACTTATGCATAGGCAGAAATTTGTTTGGAGGAGGTATAAAATGAGTTTACGAACCATTTAGATATTATTGTTACTCCATAATAAATTCGCTTATGGCCAGTTCACACTTACGACGTCTATGCAACTTAACTACTCGTTTCAACTTTGCGTCGGCATTGTAGCTGTGAATTGGGCATTAGCTTGGTTTTATTTTGAGGGTTTATGTTCCGATATACTTACCGTCGCTACGCCCCTGCTTTGTAGTAAAAATGGCATTTTGTTGCGTTTGCTGTCGTGAAATTGTAGTTCCATTTTAGCTGATTTGGAAACTTTTTTGTGCATCAGAAATTGTTAAGCTGCCGTGTTGATTCTAGACCTGGTTTTTCGATGAGTTTGTTTTCATCGTTGGAAACATGGGATTGTGTCCCGCCCATCATTGCATTATTCTGTCTCTGAATACTGTGGGTTTTTCCACCGGTTGTAACATTGTTTCACTTTCAGTTGTAATTACTGTTAGCCTAGACGGTGAGTGTTCACGGTAAACTTTGAATGGTGGATCGTTTGCCAAACATTTGCTGTAATTGTTATTGCAACCAGGGTTGCTAGCAATACTGGCAAAAAGTATTGCAATAGCAATGGCAAATACTTGGTGGAAGAGTATTGCAATACCGTTTGCAATACTTTTCTCTAAGTCACTATTGCAATACTTTTTGCAATACTCTAGTATCCACTCCCCCAAATAAATTTTGATTTTTGCCGATGTCTGCAGCTTATTCTAAATCTTGGGTAGACTACAGACTACGTGATAATGTGGTCAACCCAGAATTTAAACAATAAACAAGTCGTGTTGGCATGTTATTTTTCATTCAGTCCTTTTCACGCAATCGAACAAAGGTACGAAAGAATTCTTTGCTTAATTAAACAGCATCCTCGCGATTAGAAACATGCTTTATACCAAAAAGTATTGCTTTCAAGTATTGCAATATTTCAGCCTCAAAAGTATTGCAATACCACATGCAATACTAAATGTGGAACCAGTATTGCAGTACCTGCTGCAATACTAGAAAGTATTGCAATATGTATTGCAATAATTGCAATATCGCAATATTAACAGCCCTGATTGCAACACATTTGAATTGTGCTAGTTGTTTGACCGTTTTCATTTTAATGATGCATGTGACCTCGTGTTATTATTTAATTCTATAGAACTGTGTATACTAGTACAAAACGTTTGAAAACAGAGGCATTTATTCGAGCATCATATAATGAATACCGGTTAAAAAACGAAACCAAACATGTTGCATAGCAAATATTTTGCTTTCATGTTTATACGGTATTTTTGGCAGAGATTATTCTACATGAAAGTCGTATGCAGTAGGCCTTAATGGTGTTGATAATATAGCTTTGGATTAGATACTTGTCTTGTGGTTTGTACAGCGAGGCATTTAATTGTTAATTTGGTTATGAAAAAGTGTCCTTGTTGTTGTCGGTGCATTTTTGAATTTTTCGATATTTGACAACTAAATATAAATTAATTTCATATTTTATATTTATTATTAACAATCAGCTTATGCAGTCGTCCGATAGCTTTATGTTTTTGCTGCATCCCACTTGGATATCCAGTTTTGTGTTTTTTGGTATTTTCGTTCTTGTTTTAGGCAAGTAATTAAAGAGAAATATTTGTGACCTTGTGATGCGCGGATTTAGACGTTGAACCCGGTCAGTCACGCCAGGAGGTGACTGACCATTAATGTGCAGTATACAGTGTGCGGCAAAAAGTAAACCCCCTCGGCCTAAACCTAAACTTTTTGTGCAGTTTTCCAATCAGTCGCTTGCAATTTTGACGTGAAATTCCACACGTCTTAAACATTTAATTGCCTTAAGTTAAATGTCGCATAGTTACCGTTCAGTTACGATCTTGGTGCGCGACTGACCCATTCGTAACTTTTTGTAACGTAAAATCTGATGCAGTGAGTGAATTTAATGCATTCGTCAGTGACAGATTTGTGTAGTGTGAGCGCTGCAGGTTATCAGTGACATTTCGCCATCGTGACCGAGCTAGCAAATAAAACTCCATTCAGCGATTTAATGAATGTCAAGCGCCCTCTGTCCTCCAATAGACAGCATTATGAGATTTATGACTGTCTGGAGGATAACAGGGAAGATTATTAGAACTGCCATTATCGATATATATATATACAGTATATGCACAGTTATAATCGGTAGTTCTTGTAATTTTTGGTTTAAGCTGTTCTTTGTGTTTTGTGTTTCATAAAGGTTAAACTTTCTGTAAATGTTAAACTTTTTTCCCGTTATTATGTGCATGTGCAATTTTGCCTGCAAAGGCCGTACCCGAAATGACCTATACTGCGTCGGGCGGGACGTTAAACCCCACTCACTCACTCAAGCTGGCGGCGTTTATTTGGCGTGTTGGCGAATTGTTTATTCCATTGCTGAAATGATTTGCGTTAAGTATAAACAGTTTGTCTCTCTTTCGTTCTGCAGACATTGTATGTGAGTGTACGAACTGAGTATACCTAATAAATAATAATTTTGCCATACACTTGGTTTTATTTCAGGTTACGAAATGCCGCTTGCCATTTGTATGCATGTCCGAATATGGTAGGTGATAAATTTTTAAAACTTTGCGTCGAAATACAGAGCGATTGCTTCGAAAATGGCAGCAGTTAGTTATTTTTGCCGCACGCTGTAGGCCTACGTGATGTGGTAGCATTGCAAGAGTCGTTTCGTTTTGGTTTTTCGTCAGATGTCGCCGTGTGGCAATACTGCTGGTTGTTGAAGTTGTTTTTTTTCATTCATTGTTACGTATAGCACTGTAGTGCAATGTGATTTTACTGTGCATATTAAATTGTCGTTGTTCATTTGACGGACGTTCTGCTTATTTTAATCAGTAGGTCCAGACCCAGATGATTTGCTAATGATGCACGAAAAGTGGAATAATTATGCATGATTTACGTAGATCGAACAACCGAACAGTTTCGAAAACGATTATCCCCGATCGTGATCACTGCATGGAAGGGCGGTCGTATTATATATATCTTTATTTCGTCGTACAGACAGCAGCAACACAATATACAGATAAAAAAAGAATAAAAGAAATGGACGCAAAAAGAACACACACAAGCCTAAAACCTAAATAAAAACAGAAATACACAAACTCAGAAGATGCGATTATACAACAGAGGCATTAGCGATCTAAACAGAGTCGACTGATGTAATT
>Ga0056128_1006347_pt1 | contig 14921 bp, 10 predicted proteins | sample WorMetLIZISLAND2_FD_71113 | JGI IMG/M metagenome (GOLD analysis project Ga0056128, IMG submission 71113) | Marine gutless worms symbiont microbial communities from Max Planck institute for Marine Microbiology, Germany - Olavius geniculatus... ...
TTGCCTTAAAATGTAGCGTATTAGACGAAGGATCTTTGGAGCCAAAGGGAGTAGCTTCATGAGACTTTGCCACGTGACGTGCTGCTAGATGGGGGTGATAACACGGGTACAACTTTTAGGGGGCACCGCCCTTTTAAAATTTGGGAGTGCAAAAAACGCGCAAAATTTAGTACGTTTAACGACAACTTTTGACTTTGAGCGCAAATATCTCTGAACTGCATAGGTATATCGACAAGCAGTAAATGGCGTTATCAAGTACAGTTAATTCCGCGTTGAATAAAAAAAATTGTGTGAACTTCAGTCCACTAACATCAGAGATTACGCGGCTAATGTTTACCCACCAAAATCAAATATTTCGGCCCATAAGGGGTTAAAAAAAAGGTGCATATAGCTCTTAATGATCCCATCTCAGAGCTGTGCCCCCAAATTTTTACAGGCGCTAGAGAATGACCAATTTTTAGTAGCGCACCCCCCCACCGGGGACGGGGGCCCTTCTTACATTTTTCAAAGGGGAGTCAAAAATTGCCTTAAAATGTATTAGACGAAGGATCTTTGGAGCCAAAGGGAGTAACTTCATGAGACTTTGCCACGTGACCTGCTGCTAGATGGGGGTGATAATGCGGGTGCAACTTTTGGGGGCACCGCCCCCCTTAAAATTTGGGAGGGCAAAAAACGTGCAAAAATCGGTGCAATTTATGACAACTTTCAAGTTTGAGCGCAAATATCTCTGGAACCGATGAAGATAGTGACAATATGTAAACGGCGTTCACGAGAACGATCTTTTGGGCGTTGAACAAAAAAAAATTTTGTGAAATTCAGTCCACTACGAACAAAGTTATAAGTGCTCATGTTGACCTACCCTAAGTCGACAATGCGCGTTCGGCGTATACCAGTGCATTTGAGTTCGGGCCACGTGACTTTGATGCCGGGGAAATTTTACCCCCCCTATTTTTCCCCAATCGTACTTAGGGCGCCGGGCGGACTCACGTTGGGCTTTGCCCCAAATTTCTAGTTATTATTATTACTGACATTTATAAGGTGCCAATTCGAAAAAGAAGAATGCAGCAAAAGTGCCAGTGGTCAGATGTGCAGACATATGGGCATGATGCATATCACAATCTACTAGCATAGCAGTTTATTTTATCTACAAACAATAGAGACATTCTTGGGGATTGTTATTCAAAATGTAAGTTTTTTGATGTTATTGACATGTTTTGTCATTAACATTGAAAATGTTATATTATTTTGGTGCATACAGGATATTCTGGGAGTTGGCTTGGAGGCACCACTGACGCTGTGCAAAGTGATCTATACTCTGCCAATGCTGACCATCAAGGACAAAGGTAAATTTTCGGTGTAAAATACCAGTGAAATAGATTTATTTTATGATGGGACATGTGAAAATATAGTGAAACGAATTATAACACAAAACCTCAAGTAGTATTTCATGATATTATTAACTGCTATGCTTCTGCATGCTGTTTTCATTTGCTTTTTGTTAGCCAGTCTTTGCCAGTTAAACTGAAAATGAAACTATCAGTAAACGGAATTTGAAGTATGCGTGTAGTGATTATTGATTGGAGGTGTGCACTTTGTTCTCATATGCTTGCTGTATTGCATGTTGAATGTAGGGACAGGAATAGTGACGAGCGTTCCTTCGGATTCTCCCGACGATTACGCAGCCCTACGTGACTTGAAGAACAAGAAGGTTGTAGCATCACTAGAATAGTCATGGGGTCATACGATATGATGTGATGCAAGATTTGCACTTCAGAACTGACACACAAGCTGTCAGTTTAATCTGGCACATAAACTAAAAAGAACTGAAATGTTTTAAATGGAAATGAAATGAGAGAAACTGAAACATAAGTACAGTTATAATGCAAAACATAAAAAAATCAAGAAACTGTTTGAGATCAGAAAAACTAGAAAGGAAAGAAATAATGATAACTAGAACTAGAAAAAAACTGAAACGAGATGAGATACATACATTGATTAACTAATGGTGAAGCTATAGTGACAACTGAGAACAGAGAACTGGTTACTCTGTTTAGTCATTGCTGTCGACGTCTTTATTGTTTTTATTTACTATCATTGTTATTTATTGTTGTATTGTCATGCTGTTTATAGGCACTGAGAGAGAAATATCACATTGCTGATGACATGGTGCTGCCATTTGAGCCGGTAAACTCGATGCTTATATTAGGTGTTTTTATAATGATAAACCTGAGCAAGTCTCCTAAAAAATTTTAGAGAAGTAAATTTTTTTGATATAAGGATACATACGGTATGGTAGTTGCGAGTTTGTGTCAGTTAAAAGTGATTCTCTAACATCCAGTTAGAGTTAGTTTTGTTTGCTATTGATTATCCGCATGTTTTTGGATATAAAAAATATGTATAGGTTTTAATACCGTCTACAAGGCATAATACACTGTAAAATGTATTGAAATATACTTATTTGAAGGCCTTGATTGTCAGTATATTTTGCCTAGATGCACATGTGATATATACCGTGTACGGAAAAAGAGTCTACAGTATTTTCGACATATCTCTGTCAAGCTTCAGTATGTTTTTTGTGCAATTTTTGGTGTGAATTGTCCAGAGGATTTGTTTTATTAATTGTCAGAAAATTTTTCCTTGTATTACAATATAGTGATGGCATATTTACGAATGTCTGGCGAAAGTCAACGTTTTGGAGGTTCCGCTGGCGTCGGCACGTATCAACGTCTCGGAGACGGCCCGTAACCTCGCCGTCATCGTCGACAGCCAGCTAACGCTGTCTGCGCATGTGGCCGCCGTGTATTGCTACTACCAGCTATGGCAGCTCCGGCCGCTCGTCAGATCGATGTCATCTGATGCCATTAAGACGCTGGTCCAGGCGTTTATTTCGTGTCGCCCGGACTACTGCAACTCGATGTTCTACGGCATCACCGACGGTCTGATGAGCCGGCTGCAGTGTGTTCAGAATGCGGCTGCACGTTTGGTGTCGGGGGCTTGATGCTATGACCACATAACGCTGGTGCTACAGGAGCTGCACTGGCTTCCGGTTTGGCGTCGGTGAACTTCAAGATGGCCACTTTGGTCTATGGCTCCACCTTACCTGGCCGCTGACTGTCACCTGGTCTCTGACACAGGTCACTGTCAGCTCAAGGTCATGTGTCGTCAGAAGGACCTGCAGCAGCTATGGAGACAGATGCTTTGCTGCTGCAGGTCCGAGGCTGTGGAACAGTCTACCAGCTCATCTGAGACAAACCGACATTAACTTTGAACAGTTTAAATGGCAGTTAAAGACATTTTTGTTCACGCATTGGGAACGCAGTGCTTTGTGGCTATTGTTAAATTCTGCCTTCTAAATAATCTTACTTACATAATTACTTACTTACTTACTGTGTACCTGTGTCTCTGTGTTTATGTCTATGTGTCTGTGTGAGAGTAGATAGCAATCATTGACATTCCCGGCTATGGTGACTTGGCGGCAAAGACGGTGTGTGAAGAGCTCAAAGTTCAGAGTCAGAATGATCGCGAGAAGCTTGCCGAGGCAAAGGACCGAGTCTACCTCAAAGGATTCTATGAAGGAGTGAGTCTTTTTGTCTTTGTCTGTCTACCTGTCATTTTCTTTGTGTCTATCTGTCAGAATAGTTTGTCTGTGCATGCCACTGTTTTAACTATCGTTCTTTGTTAAAATTGATCCACGACGACACGTGTCCAAGTCTGCACTGCTTTCTGGTCAGGAGAATGGCCGTTTTAGTCTGACCTTAGGGTTGCTGCAAAGATTTTAGCACTGTGGCTTAAGTTTAACATGACCATCACTGTTCTATCAGAGTAAACTGCTGATCATTTGTAGTGAAGGTTTACATGTCACTCATACCGTCAACCAGACTTTTTGCTTTAAAACCACATGGTCGGTCAAATACTAGTGAGTTTTGGATACAACGCACCAGTGATCACTCTTAATGGCAGTGCACTTGAAGTTGTGCTTAGCTTCATTTACCTGGGTTCCTCCATTTCCAGCGACTGCATTGCATTTTCGGATGAGGTGGGATGCCGGATTGGCAAAGCATCTGGTGTCTTTGTTCAGCTTAAGGAGTGCGATTTTATTAAATTGGTGTTGTAGCTGGAACATTTTTGAATGCTGAAAAATCGGTAGGCGGTCATGTTAAAAAATCTGTAACTTCGTCGTCTTTTAGCAGAATCACATTTTACTCAGCAGTTAGATTTAGAAAGTTTTAGTAAATAAATCTGTAAAATTTCAAATTAAAATTTCAAACGGTTGCTGAGAAAACAGCAAAAAACTTTAGGGGTCCACTTTTTTGCCGTACCCTATATACTCCGCGTTGTGTTGTATGCTAGGTGATGACTGTCGGTGCGTATAAGGGCATGAAAGTTCAGGAAGTGAAGAAACTCATTCAGAAGCTTCTGATTGATCAGGTACAATTGTTTGACCACATTATGCAGATTATTGTTTATAATATTGTGTTTGTTTGTTTTTAATTGCAATCATTTGGTTAGCTTGGGGCTGACTGTTGCTTTATCGCTTTTGTTTGGTCTGTTTTCAGTGGAGGTTTAATACTGTTTATTTTGCAGCATTATGTATTAAGAAAATAAGGGTAAAGTATTTCCAAAAAACATGTTTTTGTAGGAACTTGCAGCAGAATGAAACTGTGTTGTGCATAGAGCTTGAGAGTCAGAAATATTCTGTGTAGTACTTACTGCCTAATTCCCTGTTTTTCATGTGTTTGTGTTTTCTATCATTCACTTGTCCAAATAGGCAACATTACGTATTTTGCTCGTCTGACTTCTCCCTCCCCCCTATCTACCTGCACCGTGCATGCTTCTAACTTGAAAACAAAAGGGCTTTGAAAAACCAAAGTTGGGCATTAGCAGGACCAACTGGTGTGACATTTTCGGTTTATAAGGAGGAAAGTTTAGGTTATGCATTTCTAGGTGGATGATTGCGAAATATATCAGCACTAAGCCAACATGTTTGTAGTTCTTATTGCCTGAGGCGTGTCAAGTAGCCAAGTGCACAGCTTGGTACCACTTGCCAAGCTGCCTACCGAACGGGCCACTTTGCTTGCTCATAGACGTCATGAATATTCATGATCTCTACGAGCTTGGCAGCTTGCTGCATGAAAACAACGACGGTTGGACGAATAAATTTGCAAAAGGTGGAAATAATTGTTATTTATTTCCTGCACAATCCATCTAAAACAAAACAACGAGATGCTGGTAACACTAATCAAAAAATGCCACACAGACAAAACAAAAATATACAGCGATTTGCATTATTATGCAATGTTGCGTCATTTATTGTCTGTCTAATGCAATGCATAGCATTGGGGTGCAGTCTCATTTTGCCTAATCGCTCCCCCAGTTGGGTCTACTGCACAGCTTCAACTGAAATTGAACTAGGGTTAGGGTTAGGGTTAGTGTAAGTATACGACGCGAAATGAGATTAGGCAAAATGCAATTAGGAGAAATGCTATTCAACCAGCATTGGACAGAGTATAAAATCACCTGAGTGTCCGTACGTGCATGCGTCCTACTTTCCTTAAGCTATCTTCCTTTCACCTTTCCTTTCCCTTCCCCTTTTCCTTCCCCTTCTTCCCCTTCTCTTTCCCCTTTTCCCATCTTTCTTCCCCTTTCCTTTAACCTTCTCCATCCCCTTTTCCTTTCCCTTCCGCTTTTCCTTGCCCTTTCCTCTTCCCCTTTTTCTTTCCCTTTCCTCTTCCTTTTTCCCTTTTGCTTCCCCTTCCTTTGCCTTCCACTTCTTCTTTCTTTTACCTTTCCTTCCCCCATCCCTTTCTCCTTCCTTTTTTTCTTTCCCTATCCATTGCTTTTTTTTCCCTTTCCTTTACCCTTCCCTCTTTCTTTTTTCCTTTCTTTTTTCCTTTCTCTTACCCTTTCCCCTTCCACTTTTTCCTTTCCCTTCCCCTTTCCATTTTGTTTCCACTTTCCTTTAACTTCCATTCCTTTTCTTCTTTTCCTTTCCCTTTTTTTCCCCTTCCACTTTTTTTTCCTTTCCCTTTCCCTCCCCCTTCCTCTTTATCTTTTCCTTCTTCCGTCTTTCTTTCCGTGTCCACGTCTGTGCGTCCAATATTTGAGGCGCCATATCTCTGTAACGGTGCCAGATAGATGCATGGTGACGATGGACCTTTTATAGTACGTCGCTGGTGACGTATTGAATGGTCTCGTAACTGACAATGTTGAAAGGATCATTGCTGCTGCACAATTTGAAATTAAACTGTTTGATTTTTTCTACCAGTCTAAACAGCTCACTGATTATATTTATACGGACATATACTGTAAACTGTCGAAATGCATTGGACAGACTCCGTGTTCATATGAAGATTATCTTGTTGTTTACAAGCAAGTGCAAGGAAGCATTTACGCGAGGTGCTTGTTGCCACTTTCGGCATGGCTACTGAATACACCTCAGGTCACTCGTTGATGGCATATTGACTGTATGTGAATGAAACAGAAAGAGGCAGTGCTGTACATGGAGCCTGAGCGGCAGGTGATATCTCGCTCAGCTGACGAGTGTGTCGTCGCTCTCTGTGATCAGTGGTCTGCTTACCTTCTTCTTATTTTCTTTTTTATTAGCTATAATTGATCTTTTATGCAGTTACTGCTATAGGCAAACATCAGATAAGAGTAAGACAGCATGTGACGATGTGTCCCACCCTCTTGGCAGTGAGGAAAAAAAGAAAATCTAACCGTTGATATTTAGTTAAAAGAAAGTCAACACACGCACACACCTTTGCGAGTTTTGTTCCACTGTTTTCCATCGCAGTTATTTCAGGCCAGTCCGGCTGGTTCTCGAATGTAAGTGAGCTTTTGACGTGTAATGTGGTAGGACTTTCACAGACTCAGTATTCTTCTGCAGACCATTTTTTCAGCAGTATCACAGAACTAAAGAACATAGCTTAGGAAGCAGTAATAGAATGGTTATTACTTTCGTGGATAGTTTGTTGTTTGCACTGCACTGAGCATCTGAGTAATGTCAGAGACAGACGACATATGGATGGACTCAACATCGTACCATAAGCACAACCGTTAGTGAAGCACTGGCATTGTTTGCTGGCAGGTACTTGAACTGCACAGTGAAAAGCATTGAAAGTGTCTTGTCGGTGAGTGTATTAAGCTGAGCTGACCTGAGCACATAGTAGTTCTACGAAGCTTTGATGTTGTAGGTATCTGAACTATGGAGAAGAGCACTGGAAGCGTCAAGTCAGTGATCATCTCAGCCATGTGGAGCTGTATTCTGATGAGGTTCGCAAGAACTTTGAGGCAACTCTGGACTGGCTGCATGAACACGCTTGCTCACGCTCGTACGGACTTGGTAAATCAGTCGGATCGAATCGGCTTTTTTACTGTGTTTGTTGTTGCATATTTCAGTTTTGTGCATTCTTGCTTGCTGTATATGGACCCATGCAGTCATATAGTACTCGAGTTTGACAGCGGACTCTAATCTTTATTTTTTGTGACTCAGACTCAAACTAAAGGCACATACAGAGCGACGTAACTGAACTGAACTGACATGGTTTAGTTTTTGACAAATTGACCAATGGGCAAGCAGGGTGAGTCCATTGGTCATTGATTGATGTGTACGTGAGTGTAGAAACATAGTTACTGATGCTGTTAGATGGTGCCTACTGTAATCCATTACTGCTTGGCAAACTTGCCCATTAGTCAGTTGTTCAAACTAAACCATGTCATTTCAGTTCAGTTACGTTACGTTGCTCTGTACATGCCATAAGAGGACTCGACTACATCACTGGTAGTGATTGTAATCTCAGGATTGGGTTAAATTCTCAATCCCAAGATCCGGGATTGAGAAATTTGTAATCCTGGGATCTTGTTTCGGGATTACGCTTACAGAATGGTTGCTGTTTTCTTATCCATAGTAGACTTATTTCATGCTGAGGATGTAGTAGGCCGACTGTACGGAAGATATTGCGAGTGTAGGGAATGACTGTGACTGTAAAAAAACAAATTACAGTGCACAGAAGGAGTAGAACTCTAACGTACATCAAATATTTTACTCATTAAAGGTCTAGAATTGTTATTTGTGTAATTTGACACACAAAAAAAGTACATTTTTGACGAATTTTTAACCGCCAATCCCGGGATTCGGTTCCAGGATTCGGGATCATGGGATTGCAAACACTAATCACTGGTTGTCACTGGTGTTATCCATGTATGTGATGTAGGCAGCAGAATACCGTGGGATGAGCAGTATTTGATTGAGTCCCTGTCAGACTCCACAATCTACATGGCTTACTACACTGTCGCTCATCTACTGCATGCTGGCTCTTATGACGCCAGTCAACCAGGACCGCTTGGCATTAGGTCAGTGCTAATATACCAATCACTGGCTGCAGCACTGCAGCAGCGATGTATTGATGCACTGAGTCATGTAAGCATTGCTGTATCAAGTGTCTGTGTCTTTTCAGTTTGACTTTTGGAGTTAATGTGTACACAGTTATTATGTGGGATTAAGGCAGGGCACGCTCACTTGTGTTAGAGGGGCAGGTGATACCATATGGCATGTGACGCTCTGTAGCTCTGTGATGAGTTTCCCATAAAGAGCTATAGGTCCTACACTATGTCCTGTTAGGCTATATTATGGGTCTTGCCTATTGCCTATCTGTTTTTCTGTTGTTTGAGTTCAGGCTTTTGATTTGAAAGAAAAAGGCATGGAAAACCCAAAATTGGTGTGATGGTTACCCAGGAAAGAACTAACTAGTATGCCAATTTTCAGCTCAAAACATTAACGGTCAAGGCCTTGAGACGTCAAAAATCTCCAGAAGTCGATACAGATATCGATACAGATCTTGCACAAATGTTTGCTTACAGCACACTCCTCACTCAGACTAGTTGCAGCGCAGTAGGCAGATACGAGCTTCAGGACAGCCGCATACATGTCAGCACAAGGCATGTCAACATCTGTGCTTGTTTTTGAATAGACTCATGCATTGAAATGGTAACTAATAAGTTATTTTTAGTAACTTATCGACGTCTTGTGCTTGTTTCGCTTGCTGTGTTGTTTTCCAGGCCGGAAGACGTAACTCCAGATGTGTGGGATTACATATTCTTCAAAGATGCCCCGTTACCAACTAGTTCTCGCCTGCCCAAATCCACACTGGACAGACTGAAGCGTGAGTTTGAGTGGTGGTACCCGGTTGACCTGAGAGCTTCGGGCAAAGATCTTGTGCCAAACCATCTCACTTACTATCTGTACAATCACACGGCTATCTGGCCTCACGACCGGTTACTTTACTTTGCTGTCGTTAATTCTCTGATTTCTGTCGAGTAATTTTTTTTGTTTTGTGCTTTTGCAGTTTTTACCTACAGGTGCTTTTTTAATCCATGTTAGTACCATGGTTGACAGGATGAGGAATGATATGGTGTGGGCTTTCGACACCAGGAGAGGACATTGGTTGACAGAATAGTACAGCGAAGATTGACATGGTTCGGGCATACTTCAACGATGGGAACTGAATGGCAGCCAGTAAAGGTGATGTACTGTTCCATAATTGGGAGGAGGAATCAAGGAAGCCAACCAAAGTAATGGATAGAAAACACAAAGTACAATATGGACACAAGCCAAATACGTTTTGAGGAAATGATGGCCATGGTGCATGACAAAGCCATGTGAAGACGTCATTTGCTTAATGATGGAAGAAGAAAAATGCTATGGTTGAGATGTAGGCTTATGCTTTAGTGGACACTGCCTGCAGTTTTGACATTTTGATAGGTTCCGTTTTCAGCAGGCTTTGCTGAACATTGGTAAACAGTGGCACATTAAAGAATTTTTTTCAAAGACAAATTCTGGCCTTTGCCTTGAGAATGCTGGCCTCAAACCCGTCCCTGAGTAAGTTGTGCTTTTTTGATGATTTCTTGAACTCTGTCTGTCGTATCTTGTATTTAGGTCAAAGTGGCCTCGTGGAATTCGCGCGAATGGTCATCTTCTGCTCAACTCAGAAAAGGTCTGAAATCATTGCTCTGTTTCCCACACCATTTGTGTAACCCAGAGATTTGTGCACTACACAAGAGTCTGTGGGTGGGTGAATGGTACATTCTTTATCACTGAGACTTGAATACTTGTTTCATATCGTGTAAGTAATCGATAAATTACTGGGTAGTTCTCATTTGTTTTTTTTATTTTATACAGGTTATATTTAAGTGTTTCATCTTACCTATATCTTGTCAGTTCATGATTTCACACACATCTTTATTCACCATATTCGGTAGACAAGAAATAGACAAGGAAATAATAAAACTTAACTAGAAGTTAACTAAGACTTAACTAAAATGTAATATAATGTCCATAGTCAGAACTAAATTGATGTAGCAAGACAGCAGAGATGACATAAAAAGTTATTACACTGGCTGAACCGTGACAAAAAATTTATTTTACGTCTAGAAATTGCATCAGCTGCAGGTAAACAATTGAACATATTCATCAGCTCATGATTTCATAAGTGTTTTGTTCAAGTTTAAATGATTTTCAAAATTTCAGCTCTTAATGGAAGCCCATTCCAGAACTATGGAGCATCACCTGCCATATGGGATCACACTGTGTTACCTGTCACTTGACACAGGTGAATGTGCCTCGCTTTATCCCTAGCCAGATAGGTTGGTACTCGATTTACGTACCTTGGAGGGATGGAAGGCTGAGTTGACCTAGGCGTCTGGTTGCATGTCCGCAGGCAGTAACCTATCCAAGTAGTAACCTAGCCCAGTGTAGAGTAACTTCGTTGATCGAATGAAACACGTTACTACTATGCCATGCCACCAATCCAACTGCAGCATATAATTATTGGACACAGTTTTTAAGTGTTTTATTTTATCTTTGTAATTGTTTTATGTCGTTCTAGATGTCTAAGTCAACTGGGAATTTTTTGACTCTTTCCGAAGCTGTCAACAAATTTTCAGCTGATGGTATGTAGGTTTACCTAACAGCTAGTAGTTTTAGTGGTAGTCTGTCGATAAGTTTATTGTGTATTGTTTGTGTAACTCATAATTGCTGTACAACCTGTCATTGTCACAGCATGTGCATAGTGTCAGTTATTTGATGTGCACAAACATTGCGCATGCTGAGAGTGTTACGTGGGCACTGCATTTGTGACTGTGCATTAGGGAGTATTTACAGATCAGTCGTCGTAGCCAAACTGTCGTACTTGTCCCTTGCCTTATGATGGTTTGCATCAGCGCAGGACAAGCAGTGGATTAATGCATTCCTCTGCCGTGGTCTACATAGCAGCTTATGTCCAATGGATGTAGTGTCCACATTTGAGAAATTGAGTGAGCTGCCATACTATTGTTGTGCAGTTACTGTGTAGTGTTATATGTAGGTATAGTGATCGTGGTGTAATATTCATGGCCACAAGGCCTGCTGTAGGCATGCCACTGTTGTTTGCGGATGTGAGTAACAAACAGTATGGAGGACACAAATTTTGCTAGTTCATGTTTTATAAAGTAGTGTAGCGACACACGTCAGGTGTGATGGGTAGTATTGTTGTAGGGATGAGACTGTCCTTTGCAAATGCTGGTGATAGTGTGGAAGATGCCAACTTTGTTGAAGCAGTGGCTGACGCTGGCGTCTTGTGTCTGTATTTCGCAGGGTAGTGTAGCAACACACATCAGGTGTGGTGGTGTAACATTGCTGTAGGTATGCGACTTTCCCTTGCGGATGCGGGTGACAGTGTGGAAGATGCAAACTTCGTTGAAGCAATGGCTGACGCTGGCATCCTGCGTCTTTATGCATTCCTCGAATGGGTCAAGGAGATGTTAACTGCTCGCACTGCATCAGAACTTCGAACTGGTCCTGCGAACACTTACTGTGATCGTGTCTTTGTCAGGTCAGTTACTGTCTGGTCTGATATTGTTTCCTGTTGCTACATTAAGATAATGCTGAGTCCAATTGTAGACAAAGTTGTCCATCTCACCAACTATTCTGGAAAACAACCAACTTCACGTTCATAACTTATCATCGCTTATAGAAAACTGCATCATTGTTTACTCATGGCACATATTTGCACAGGGAAAATTAAGTGTGTTGCTGTTAAATAAATTTATGATTGTTTGGTTCGCAGAAGTTTTGAGATGTCTGTCCATCATCATGCAGCCATCTTTTTATCAATTAATACAGTTCTGCTATAGCTATGCAACATGGCTGAAGATCGCCCATGTAGGTACTGCTGGGAGTGATAGAATATGACCGATCTATCTATTTCTTGGGCAGGTGATGTAATAAGTGCTTAAACCAGGTTTCTGGCTTTGTACAGGGTGGGCTATAAAAACGTGGCACTGTACTTTTGTCCATATCTTCGCAAATTAATGACCGATTTTCAAAATTTTTTCACTGACATACTCTGCAGACAATTTGCAATAATGTGAGTATTGTATGTCCCACCACATCATAAATGCGTCTCTACACAACCTTGTGAAATATGAATGAAATATGCATATACAACGATAATAACAAACATTTTGGTAAAAATGAATAAAGCACTTCAGGTCAACATTGCAGTGTATGATCTGTATAACACTAGACTATATGGGTCTAACACAGTCTAGTATCATACAGATCATTCACTGGAATGTTGGTCTGAGGTGTTTCTTTCGTGTACTTAAATGTTTGTTATTATCATTAGGTTTCTTTACATTTATGTTTTACAAAGTAGTGTAAAGATGCATTTATGGTGTGGTGGGATATATAATAATCACATTATTGCAAATTGTTCGTAAAGTGTGCCAGTGAAAAATTTTTTAAAATTGGTCAATAATTGGTGAAGATATGGACAAAAGTAAAATGCCACGTTTTTATGGTTCACGGTGTATTTCAGTTAGTCTGTGAGCTGTAATGTGTTGAGCCGTACGTAAAACTCTCCTTTGCTCTACTCACTCACTCCATTAGCGCTGAAGCTAGATTTTGTGTTTAATCATGTGTTGGGTTTCTAGGTGTAGGTTTTAACACAATTTACAGTGTATCATGCGAGTGTAACAGGGCATAATACACAGTAGAATCATGTTGAAATGTACTTATTTCATGGACGTGATTGACCACATGTTCTCCCTGGATGCACATGTGATATACAGTGTATCGTGGTGAATTTAGCGAGACGCTATCAGTCGCCGCGCTTGAGTGAAGTGAGATTATGGACACAACTCCAGACACTATAGTGAGAGATAGGAAGATTAAGTGGGTCGTAAAATAATGTAAGTTGGTTATACCATAGTGATGAAATTGGTTTGAAGAAGTAATGGAATGACTGCAGCATTTGACTATGGACTGGTGTTTTGTGAACTGATCTCTCTCCATATGTCTGTCTGTATCTCTGTCTGTCTGTCTGTCTGTCTGTTCACATGTGTATCTATCTCTCTATGTCTAACCGTCTTTATGTCTGTGTAGTGAAATGAACAAAGGCATTGAGGAGACGAAGCACCATTATCAGCGAATGATGTTCAAGGAGGCCCTGAGAACCGGCTTCTTTGAATTTCAGGTCTGCATGCAACTGTAGGCACTGCCTGCTTATGTAGGATAACTGTATTTTTATTAAGGATGTAATCCAATATTCGATTATTCAGAATTTGTTCGGTTTGTTCAAATTCCGAATTACGTTATGGGTTGTTTGATATTTGATTTATTTGTTAATTTATGCGGCGATATATCTTGAATGTACAATAAACCATAGTTGCTGCAAACAATGGCTTCATGTTGTTTCTTTCTCTTCGCACGCATCTACTAATTAACGCCGCACGCGGCCGTCTCCGTCGTGCTGTACGGTAGGTGGCGCACACCGTGACACTGCCTGAGGGCATGTATTCAGAGCAAGCTTGCTTGCAGGAGTCCGTCCATGTTGACATGATGTAACACAGTAAGCAGAGATCAACGAATGCCGGCTGCTTTTCATCTTAGCTCTTTCGTGCAATTTGACCGCCCCACTCCAATCACATGCCATCTCATGCCAGCAAATTAAGACGATGACCTTTGATACTGCCTCCTACTGTTGGTAAAGCCGCATTAGGCCTATCCCTATCAGAGTTCAAAATCAAACAAGGACTTCAGCGTATTAGGCCCTACACTATAGGCAGTGGTGGTTGGCGCACGCTCGTAGCTTCCCGTCAACTGCAGCTGTGGCAAAACAGTATCTGTCAATACCGGCGACGTCGGCGCAGTCGGAGCGCCAGTTCTCGTTGACACGCTTATCTTCTTGTACAAGAATATACTAGTCATAGTTGCTGGCATTACTTTACTGATGATAAGAAGACCATTAATTACAGTGTTCTTGTGCTTGTTGATAGTCTGTTGTTTTGATTTTTTGTGACATTTTTTGGTGAATCCAAACCTTACTAATCCCATTGTTAATCGGCACACGGTCAACAATGATGTTTCTCTGTAGAATTTTTTGCATCATTAACGGTTTAAAGGTGGCTTTGTGGCATAACAGTATCATGTCGGGCTTGTGACAGACAGGTTGTAGGTTCAACTCCTGGTCGGGTCGCTATCTAGTGATCACTACTTGGATGATACAATTGACTGCGCCAGTGAGCTGGTGATGCTGTTAAATTGTGGGTGTGATCCACTCAATACACGTGACTTGGCAGGCTTGGAAAACGTTGGTCTTGTATGGGTGTTGATGGCCATGTCTTTGTATGTAGCAGTCTCAGGCACTTACCTTATGCACTTACCTGTGTCAGGCTGCTCGTGACAAGTACTGTGAACTAGAGCCAGCCAGGTTTTGCCCTAGATGGTGTTTTGGCATATGGCAGTTCTGTTGTTGGGTGTTTTTCGTATAGGTTTTTGTTGTAAGGGTTTCTGTTGTGGGACAGGTTCATTGTAGGAGGGGTTTGTCATAGTGGTTTTTTGTTGTAGGGGGTTTTGTTGTGGAGGTTCTGTCCTAGTGGGGGGT